>Ga0196971_1000039_pt1 | contig 137408 bp, 129 predicted proteins | sample S1v_1013CmetaG_FD_148660 | JGI IMG/M metagenome (GOLD analysis project Ga0196971, IMG submission 148660) | Soil microbial communities from Anza Borrego desert, Southern California, United States - S1+v_10-13C | ecosystem: Environmental > Terrestrial > Soil > Desert | place: USA: California...
CACCGTTGCCTCGTCATGCGTCCCTGTCTTCTTCACTCTTGCCCCGCGGCGCCGAAACACCTGCGACAAAATGCCCCACTCCTTTAGGGTGCGTTGCAGTCTATCACTCATTCATACCTTGTCAAGGAACAGTCCATCTACGAAAAAGTACATATTTAATGTGTCGGAAAACTCTGCTTACCAACGCTGATTGGTGTGTTGAACCGCATTTTTGGGTTCTTTGTTTAGAAGAGATGATGCGCGAAATCTCCAACGTTTCCGGGCGATCTAATCGCGTTCAAAAATCCGGCACTCCCTTCGCGATCCGCTGGAAAGAGTCGTGAACAACACGACCGACATCGCCCGAGAACAAAGGGCGCCCAAGGCGTTAATTTCTAGTGCGATTCCCAAAATTGTTGCAGCGATGTACGCTAGCCTAACGCCCTCTTTACGAAATAGATCAGATATGCGACTGATTCGGCTTCTGCAAGCGTCGGCATGTGCTGCTACTTTCGCAATTTCGATTCCGCAAGCCGTGTTCAGCGACGATCTTGAACGCCCGGATACCGCCGGAATCGCTCTCGCTTGCAGCGGCTGCCATGGTTCATCAGGCCGAGGCATGGGTTCGATTCCGGCAATCATTGGGATTCCCGAATCCGAATTCATCCGTACTATGGAGGAATTTCAGTCGGGTCACCGTTCAGCCACGGTGATGGATCGCATTGCGCGCGGCTATCAACACCAGGATTTTGTGGCGCTAGCTCGGTTCTTTAAGAGCCGCTAGGAGAGGTCATGACACAAATGTCCCGGAGGAATTTCATCAAATGGACCTCGACGATTGGGGCACTTGGAATATTCGGCTGTTCGGCAAGGCAGCCCCAGACGAGACTGCGGGTCGAAAAAGCCAGAGTAACAGTGATCGGCGGCGGATACGCCGGAGCGTCCGCTGCGAAGTATCTCAAGCTGCTCAATCGGGAACTCGAGGTAACCTTAGTCGAGCAACATGCCCATTATTTATCCTGCCCCGGATCGAACGAGGTTATCGCCGGCCTGCGACAGCCCGAAGAACTTTATCGGGAATACGACATCCTCGAAAATATTCGGGGAATTCAGACGGTAAAAGCTGAAGCCCAAGCTATCGACGTAAATCGGCGTACGGTGATATTGGCGGATGGATCGGCCATACCTTACGATCGACTAATCGTCGCACCGGGCATCGATTTCCGCTGGGATGTTATCGAGGGCTACGACGAGACCGCCAGCTTATCGGCGCCGCATGCCTGGAAAGCGGGCAAACAGACGATGCTTCTACGTCGCCAATTGCGATACATGCCCAACGGCGGCGTGGTTCTGATCACTGCGCCCAATAACCCGTATCGCTGCCCACCGGGACCTTACGAGCGGGCTTCACTCATTGCCCATTTTCTAAAGCGTCACAAACCGCGCTCCAAAGTACTTATTTTGGATGCGAAAACCCAATTCTCTAAACAATCGCTATTCCTTCAAGGCTGGCAAGAGCTTTACCCGGAAATGGTGGAATGGATTTCGGCAGAAAAGGAAGGAAAGATTGAACGGGTAGATGCCAAGACGCGTATGGTCTACACCGAGTTCGACGAGCATCGCGCGGACGTGCTGAACGTGATTCCGCCCCAAAAAGCCGGCAAGCTCGCGCACCAGGCTGGACTGACCGATCAATCCGGCTGGTGCCCCATTGATCCCAGAACCTTCGCGTCGACATTGGTGCCCAATGTGCACATTATTGGCGATGCCTGTATAGCGACACCCATGCCCAAATCGGCATTTGCCGCCAACTCTCAGGCCAAAGTTTGTGCTGTGGCCGTAATCGAACTGCTGCAAGGTCGCGAACCGGGTTTTCCAAGCCTAATCAACCACTGCTATAGCTTCTTGCAGCCAGACTATGCGATCTCGATCACCGGCGTGTACGAATATACGCAAACCGAAAAACAGCTTAGAGCTGTATCGACAGGCGAAACCCCCGTGAACGGCGATCGGCGAAAAGAAGCCGAGCATGCCCGGAGTTGGCAGAAAGTCATCGCCGCAGACGCCTTCGGATGATCTCCGCCCTCTAAGCTAAGCCTTGCGCTTTCGGCTCAGCACAAGAATCAACCCGACCGCACTAGCACCCAGCGCCACGTCGACATACACGCCTTTCGCAACCGTACTGGCAGCCCCCCTCCCAAGACCACCAATAACGCTCCGATCAAGCTGCTCGGCAACCCTTTACGGCCGGACGCAGACCGTACTCTTTCTCCAATTCCAATTTTTCTCGATGCGGGGACGGCTCATCGTTCCCAGCCATTTTTTGGCTGGCACGGGAACTATGCCCAAGCTGATCGTGTGCATAAGATGCCGAGTCTTCCAACGGCTCCAAGTGGGTGACAACTGCAATATCGCTTAATGCGGCACGTATCTCGCCCTCGATCTGTTCGAGCAAGTCGTGCCCTTCCTTGACTGTGAAGACCCAGGAATTAACACATGTACGGTCATGAATCGGTGGGCGCCGGATTGGCGGGTTCGGAAATCGTGGAATTCAAACCCTCGCTCCCAATAAGGAGTGAGAATTTGCTCGATTTTGACTTGTTCTTCGGGTGGCAGAGCGGCATCCATTAAGCCGGAGACGGAGCGCCTCACCAGGACCATCCCCGCCCAGACAATATGAAGCGAAGCCAAAAAGGCGATGATGGGGTCCAGGAGCTCCCAGCCCGTTATCGCGACGCCGGCCAACGCCAATAATATGGCCGCCGTTGTCCACACATCGGTCATCAAATGACGGCCGTCGGCTTCCAGAATAATCAAGTTGTACTTCCGCCCGGCCCGGATCAATGTCACAGCGACGCCAAGATTGACCGCCGCTGCCGCCAGCGATACCGCCATTCCCAGGTTGAGCTTTGCCAGCGGCTGCGGATGGACGAACCGCTCCCAAGCGGCCATCGCGATACCCGCCGCCGCGACAAGGATCAACGCCCCCTCGAAGCCGCTGGCGAAATACTCTGCCTTCCCGTGACCGAATGTATGACCCGCATCCGCAGGTCGCGCCGCAAATGCGAGTATCGCCAGCGCAAAAACGGCCGCAACCAAATTAACCAGCGACTCCGCCGCATCGGATAACAAGCCCACGGAGCCGGTCTAATAAGCCTCGGTTTTCAGAGCGATCGTCGTGAGCGCAGCCAAAATGAAAAGCCACGCGTAACGCGTGAGTGGAGGCTTCGCCATGGATGTGCCGCCAAGCCCTGACGCTGGATCTATGTCGTTTCCAGAGCCGTTGCGAGCAGCGCACGGATCGAATTCGGAAAATCCAGCTCGAGAGCACGGGTCCGTGCGCGCTCGGACATCTTTTTCCAGGTTTTGCGGACGATGCCGATCAGCTTGTCCTCATCATGAGTCGTTGCGAATGCGGCAAAGTAGTGGTCGAGAAACACCAGGCAAGCGACATCCTCGATCAACTGAACGTCGGGATCGTTTTTCAAACCGCGTTTCTGAAGAATTTTTCTGACGCGCTCGATGTCGACCGAATCATATCCCGCCCGCGCCATCAGTTCCGCAACACAATCAGCATGAAAGCCGTACAAATAGCTGCGCCACTGCAGATAACCCTCACGCGTGTCCGGGTAAGTCTGCCGGGGAACTTCCCACCGCCTGATATGTTGCCCACGCGCCGCAATGCGCAAAAAATCCGGCGCATCCGGACAGAGACGATCGAGCCACTCCGTCATGCGCATCCCGTAAAGCAATTCCTTGGGATAGGAATTGCCCTGCCAGGCTTCGTTGTTAGGGTCTTGTGTATTGGCTTCGTCTATTAAACGAAACATCTGATCCAGTCGCGCTTCAGTCATCTATACATTCGGTATGAGTTGAGGTATGAACTGGATTCTTATCAAATCCCCATTTCATTGGCAATGAAATTCCTTTCAACTCAACTATTCCCGCATTGGCCGAACCAGGACTAAGAAGTATCATCCAAGGTATAACCGATCGTCGGGAGGGAACGATGCTTGATGCATGTGTCTTTACAATTTTTGGAGCTACCGGCCACCTTTCCCGCAACAAACTGCTACCCGCCTTATACCACTTGGACAAGGCCAGCCGGTTACCGGCAGCGGTCACCGTACTGGGTTTCGGCAGACGGGACTGGGATACGCCCTATTGGCGGGCCGAGGTTTCCAGGGAACTCGAAGACCGATTGGGCACCGATCTCGACAAAGATGCTCTCGGCCGCTTCTGCAACCGCCTGCATTTTTTCTCCGGGGACATCAGCGATCCAGAGTCGTCGATGCGACTCCAGCAAGTACTGGAAACCACACCGGAGTTTCCACGCAACCACGTGTATTATCTATCCCTCCCCCCCTCAGAATACAAAGAGGCGGCAGGCTATCTGGCGTTTAGCGGCCTTAATCAAGAAACTACCGGCTGGCGACGCCTCGTGGTGGAAAAGCCGTTCGGCTATCACCTGGAGGACGCGCAGATTCTCGATCATTGTCTACACCGCGATTTTGCCGAGCATCAGATCTTTCGCATCGATCATTACCTGGGCAAGGAAACAGTACAGAATATTTTCGTATTCCGCTTCGCGAATCTCATGTGGGAGCCGTTGTGGAACCGCAACCTCATCGATCACGTGCAAATCACCCACAGCGAAACGGCGGGCGTTGAAGACCGGGCAGCCTATTACGACACCGCCGGCGCGCTGCGTGACATGATCCAGAGCCATCTGATGCAGATGTTGGCTTTGGTGGCTATGGAACCTCCGGCGATCATGGATGCCGAGTCTATACGGGACGAGAAGGTTAAGGTGCTGAAGTCCATTCGCCCCATCGCCAAAGCTGCCGTCCATGCTCACGCCTTCCGTGCTCAATACGCCCGCGGGCGCCTCAAGGATCAAGAGGTACCCGGGTATTTAGAGGAAAGACACGTAGAGAAGCAAAGCACCACCGAAACATATGCCGCCCTAAAGCTTTACATCGACAACTGGCGCTGGCGCAACGTGCCGTTTTACCTGCGGACCGGGAAACGCTTGGCGAGAAACAGCTCTCTCATCGCCATTCGCTTTAAACACCCTCCCCAGCAATTGTTTCGTGAAACTCAAATCGATGAGCTTCGCCCGAATTGGCTGCTGATGGGCATACAGCCGGAGCAATGTATTCGCGCCGAAGTTCAAGTTCGAGAGCCCGGTCTCGGCATGCGCGCGCGGACCACGCAACTGGACGCCAGCACCTGTTATCAGGCCGGCTATCAAGTGGACGCCTACGAAGCACTTCTGCTCGACGTCATCGGCGGCGATCACTCGCAGTTCTTGCGCTCGGATGAAGTGGAATGGGCCTGGCGGGTTGTCGATCCCATCATAAGAACATGGTCGGTGGAGCGGGAATTCATTCACACTTATCCCGCTGGCTCCTGGGGACCCGAGGAAGCCGACCGCATCTTCGAACGGGAAGATCAAGAATGGCGACATTCTTTCTCAGTCGAAGATTCGCCTCGCTGATGCGGATTATCCTCGTAAACTATTTGCCTATCGTTAATCGATATTTTCGGAAGGGGCCGATTAAAGGCCCGTTTGCAATTGGAGACCCCCTTAATGGCCGTTACGACTCAGACCATCGACTATCGCCATAACGACATTCAACTGGAAGGCTTTTTCGCTTATGACGATCGGCGCTCTCAACCCCTGCCAGCCGTGCTGATCTCCCATGCCTGGGCCGGGCGTGATGAATTCGTCTGCGACAAAGCCCGCAAGTTGGCCGAACTGGGCTACGCCGCCTTTGCGCTGGATATGTACGGGAAAGGCATTATCGGCAGCGGGCCCGAAGAAAACGCGCGATTGATGAATCCATTCATGAACGATCGTCGTTTGCTGCAGGAACGGATCACCGCCGCCCTGGAAACCGTCCGCAAACTTCCCCAGGTCGACTCGAAACGAATCGCGGCGATGGGCTTTTGTTTCGGCGGTTTATGCGTACTGGATCTCGCGCGAACCGGCGCCGATCTCCGGGGCGCAGTCAGCTTTCACGGTCTATTTATGTCGCCCGGCAATACGGCGGGCAACAAGATTAAGGCCAAAGTTCTGGTGTTGCACGGCCACGACGACCCTATGGCGCCGCCCGAACAGGTGGTGAGTCTAGCCAGAGAATTGACCGAGGCCGAAGCCGACTGGCAAATCCATATGTACGGAAATACGCTGCATGCCTTTACCAACCCGTTAGCCAACGATCGGTCGTTCGGAACGGTTTACGATGAGACCGCAGATCGGCGCTCTTGGGAGAGCCTGCGGAATTTCCTTGCGGAGGTGTTAAACTAGGCGCTCTCCGTGCACCTAAAACAACTATAAAATGGACCTGAAATTCCTAGACTTCGAACAACCCATTGCCGAACTCGAAGCTAAGATCGAAGAACTCAAACGAGTCGGATTCGACAATGAAATCAACATCAGCGAGGAAATCGCAAAGCTTGAGGAAAAAAGCCGCAAGCTTACCGAATCGGTATTCTCCTCATTGACGGCGTGGCAGATATCGCAGATTTCCCGACACCCTCAGCGCCCGTATACGCTGGATTACCTCGATCTGATGTTCGAGGATTTCCACGAGCTTCACGGGGATCGCGGATTCGCCGACGATCCGGCGATCGTGGGCGGACTCGCCAAACTCGACGGACTGCCGGTTTTGATCATCGGCCATCAAAAAGGCCGCGATACCAAAGAAAAAATCTATCGCAATTTCGGCATGCCGCGTCCCGAGGGCTACCGCAAAGCGCTGCGACTGATGCATCTGGCTGAGAGATTTCGCCTCCCTATCCTCTGCTTTATCGACACGCCCGGCGCTTATCCGGGCATCGGCGCAGAGGAACGGGGGCAGAGCGAGGCCATTGCTCGCAACCTTTTCGAGATGTCCAAACTACGCACCCCAGTAATTTGCACCATAGTCGGCGAAGGCGGTTCGGGGGGCGCACTGGCCATTGGCGTGGGCGATCGCTTGCTGATGCTCCAGTACAGCACGTATTCCGTAATTTCTCCGGAAGGCTGCGCCTCCATTCTCTGGAAAAGCGCGGACAAGGCCGAACTTGCCGCCGAAGCCATGGGCATCACATCGGACCGGCTGCAGGAACTGGAACTGATCGACGAGATTGTTCCCGAGCCATTAGGCGGCGCCCATCGCGATCGCAAGCAGACCGGCGACAACCTTAAAGCGGCGCTGAAACGGCATCTCGAAGAACTGCGCCGCGCACCTATCGAGACTCTGCTGCAACAACGTTACGAGCGACTGATGGGGTACGGAATTTTCGAGGAGGCCGTCGCTTAGACTGCCTTCGCATACGGGGCGGACATCAACCGCCCCGCCCCTGCGGTCTCGGCTTACATGAATCTTTCCGCCGAAACACTCGACCAAACTCTAAGCCACCATCCGCCGGCACCCCGCTACTGGATTGCGTATAGCGGCGGGCTCGATTCTCATGTTCTGCTTCATCTCTGCGCAGAACTTAGGGCCAAGCGCCCGCACTTGAACTTTACTGGCGTACACGTTCATCACGGTCTCCAAGCTGCCGCCGATGATTGGGCCAATTTCTGCGAAGCGAGCTGCCGGACTCTTGGAATGCCGTTTCGGCTCCTACGCGTCAACGCCACTGCCAAATCGGGCGAGAGCCCCGAGGATGCCGCCCGAAGCGCCCGCTATGGCGCCCTGATCGCAATCCTCTCCGACAGCGAAGTCGTATTAACCGCGCAACATCGGGACGATCAGGCCGAAACGCTACTGCTCCAGTTGCTTCGTGGATCGGGTATCGCGGGACTTGCCGCCATGCCGGAGCGCGCGCCCTTGGGTCCAGGGTTTCTGCTGCGGCCGCTGCTTTCCATTTCGCGCAGCCAACTCCGCGAGTACGCCCAAGCACACGGGTTGACTTGGATCGAAGATCCCAGCAACCGCGATTTGAGTTACGACCGCAATTTCATTCGTCACGAGATAATCCCGCTGCTCGAAGAACGGTGGCCCGCAGCGAAAGACACCTTAGCCCGAACCGCACGACATTGCGCCGAAGCTCAAGCATCGCTGAACTCGCTCGCCGAGGATTTGCTCAAGTCGGTTGTTCATCCACAGCGAAACACCCTCGTCCTGGATCGGCTGAAAGCGTGTTCGGAACCGGATCGCCGCCTTATCCTGCGCGAGTGGCTGCGGAGCCGTGGTTTCCGCATGCCGTCGACCCGCACTATCGAACGGGCATTGAACGAAGCGCTGAACGCCAAGCCTGACCGAAATCCGGCAATCCGGTGGAGTGAAGGTGAGATTCGGCGTTATCGGGAAGAACTCTTCGTAATGCCTGCCACCCAGCCTTTCCACCCTGCCGCGATCATCCCGTGGGACGGTGTTGCGGCACTCCAGTTGCCGGACGGAAACGGCGAACTCAGCGCCACCCCCGAAAAACGGACGGGGATCTCGTTAGCGGCATGGCGATCCGGAGCGATCACCGTCCGCTACCGGCAAGGCGGCGAATCATGCCGATTGCCCGGGCGCGAAGGTTCTCACGATCTCAAAAAGCTGTTTCAGGAAGCCGGCATTCCACCCTGGATTCGGGCGCGGACGCCGTTGATTTACATCGGCGATGACCTTGCGGCAGTGGCGGGATGGTGGGTGTGCAATTCTTATGCCGGGAAAACGGATGACTGCAACATGTTGATCCGTTGGCATGCGCCGAAGTGTTTTTCCGGCGCAATGCCTCTAGCTATCTAAGGGTTGATGCAGCGGTAAACGTTAAAGGACTGTTCACCGTCGATCAAGGGGCCGGTCGGCACGATGGTGTCGCCCCCCATGTCCGCCGCATTATTGCGGGCGAGACGATCGACTTCCTCTTGCACGGTGTTTTTGCTGCGGGCGAAGATACCGATAGTCGCCGCCGTATTCGACGTAATGCGCCCCAGGTACTTGCAGCGCCCCACCTCGGGTGGTGTAAGCATACGAATCTTTTCGCCCTGAGGTTTAAGCTCGACCCAAGTACATCCCGAGACTGAAAACACCATCGTTATCCCGCAGAGTACCATGAGTAGTCTCGCCCAGTTCATCTAGAGTCTCCGTATGAGTTGTTGCATCTTCATCATGTTAGCGTGATTCAATGTTTGATTGAAACCGTTCCGGGCGGTGACTCCGATCTTCAGGTTGAGTAGAATATGCGGATAAATCCATTGACATCCGACGCGAAGATCGCCGCTTCAGCGATTGTTACGCAGCCCACATCCCTATCCTTGAATGACCAAATACATTTTCATTACCGGTGGCGTCGTCTCTTCCCTGGGTAAAGGCATTGCCGCATCGTCGCTTGCCGCAATCCTGGAAGCCCGTGGCTTAAAGGTCACGCTCACCAAGCTCGACCCGTATATCAACGTCGATCCTGGCACCATGAGCCCATTTCAGCACGGCGAAGTCTTCGTCACCGAAGACGGCGCGGAGACCGATTTGGATCTCGGTCATTACGAGCGTTTTCTAAGCACCACGATGGGCAAGGTCAACAGTTGCACCACCGGGCAGATCTACGAAAACGTCATCCGCAAAGAGCGGAAAGGCGAATATCTCGGCGCGACGGTGCAAGTTATCCCCCATATCACGGACGAGATCAAGCGAGTGATCCGGCTGAGCGCGGAAGGGTATGACGTGGCTCTGATCGAAATCGGAGGAACGGTGGGCGACATCGAATCCCAACCTTTCCTGGAAGCCATCCGCCAGATGCGGGTCGAATTGGGCGACGATAAGTGCCTGTTCATTCACTTAACCCTGGTTCCGTATATTGCAAGCGCCGGCGAGCTCAAGACCAAACCTACCCAGCACTCGGTGAAAGAACTCCGAACCATCGGCATACAGCCCGACATCCTCATTTGCCGCTCGGACCGGATCATTCCCAAGTCCGAGAGGACAAAAATCGCCCTCTTCACCAACGTCGGGGAGGATGCCGTTATCTCCGCCGTCGATGCGGACACCATCTATCGAATTCCGCTGCTGCTGCACGAACAGGGCTTGGACGACATCGTGGTGAAAAAACTCAAGCTCGACGCGGGCCCTGCCAATCTATCCGAATGGCAGAGGGTGATCGATGCCTTGGAACACTCCGAGCACGAGGTGACCATTGCCATGGTGGGCAAGTACGTCAACCATTCCGACGCCTACAAATCCCTGACCGAAGCACTCATCCACGCCGGCATTAAGACCAAGACCAAGGTCAAAATTCGCGACATCGAGTCGGAAGAAATCGAGGACAAAGGCACCGACTCGCTGGAAGGCGTAGACGCCATTCTGGTACCCGGAGGCTTCGGCGAACGAGGTGTCGAAGGCAAGATCGCCACGGTCAAATACGCACGGGAGAAAAGAATCCCTTACCTCGGCATTTGCTTGGGGATGCAAGTGGCAGTCATCGAATTCGCCCGCGACGTGGCGGGATTGGAAGGCGCTCACAGCACGGAGTTTTTACCGAAGACGCCGCACCCGGTCATCGCCCTAATCACGGAATGGCACGACGACTCCGGCACGATCGAGCACCGGGATGCGCAATCTGACCTGGGCGGAACCATGCGCCTCGGCGGCCAAAAATGCCGGCTCGTCGGTGGCAGCTTAGGCCATCAAGTCTATGGCAAGGATGTCATCAACGAGCGCCATCGCCACCGGTACGAGTTCAACAACCGTTATCTCAAGCTTCTCGAAGATGCCGGAATGCGGGTTTGCGGCAAATCCCTGGACGGCCGTTTGGTCGAAATGATCGAGATTCCCGATCATCCATGGTTTCTCGCCTGCCAGTTCCATCCCGAATTCACCTCCACCCCGCGCGGCGGCCATCCCCTTTTCTCGGGCTTCGTACGCGCCGCCGCCGAGCACCATCAAAACAAGAAGGCGAACTGATGCAACTGTGTGGATTTGAAGCCGGCTTGGATCGGCCATTCTTCCTTATTGCCGGCACCTGCGTCATCGAAGGCGAACAACTCGCTTTGGATACCGCAGGGACGCTCAAAGAAATCGCCACGAGCCTCGGCATCCCTTTCATCTACAAATCCTCTTTCGACAAAGCGAACCGCTCGTCGCACGAAAGCTTCCGCGGTCCCGGCCTCGAGGAAGGCCTACGCGTACTCGAAAAGGTAAAACAAGGTATCGGCGTGCCGGTATTAACCGATGTGCATGAGGACACCCCGTTAGGCGAAGTCGCCGCCGTCGTGGATGTATTGCAGACACCGGCGTTTCTCTGCCGGCAAACCAACTTCATTCAAGACGTCTGCGCCCAGGGCAAACCGGTCAATATCAAGAAAGGCCAGTTCATGGCTCCATGGGACATGAAGAACGTGACCAATAAGGCAAGAGCCACCGGAAACGAACAAATTCTCGTTTGTGAGCGCGGCGTCTCGTTCGGTTACAACAATCTGGTGTCCGACATGCGCGCTCTCGTCATCATGCGCGAGACCGGCTGTCCCGTGGTGTTCGACGCCACTCACTCGGTACAGTTACCCGGCGGTCAAGGCACGGCTTCCGGAGGACAGCGGGAATTTATACCGACGCTAGCCAAGGCAGCCATAGCGGTCGGCATCTCCGGATTGTTTATGGAAACTCATCCCGAACCGGACAAGGCCAAAAGCGACGGCCCCAATTCATGGCCTCTAGCTCGCATAAAGGAGCTTTTAGAAACGCTGGTCGAAATCGACCGCATCGTCAAGCAGCGCGGAATGGTCTAGACGGAATTAGTTTCACAGCGACATCCCCGATACCACAGGAACGGAACATATGAGCAAAATTACCGAAGTACGAGCACACGAGGTGCTTGACTCCAGAGGCAATCCTACCGTCGCCGTAGAGGTAATGCTTGAATCGGGAGCCATCGGCTCCGCTATGGTGCCCTCTGGAGCCTCCACCGGGACGCGCGAAGCCATCGAACTCCGGGACGGCGATAAAGCCCGCTATTTGGGCAAAGGCGTTTTAAAGGCCGTTGAGAATGTTAAAACGGCAATCCGGCCGGCCGTTTTGGGAATGGATGCCGATGACCAGGCGGCGGTCGACCGCAAAATGATCGAACTGGACGGCACCGAAAACAAAGGCTGCCTGGGAGCCAACGCAATCTTGGGAGTCTCCCTGGCAACCGCCCACGCTGCGGCGAATCATGCCCGCAAGCCGCTCTATGCTTACCTCAACCGCAGCGGAGAGTTCCTGTTGCCGGTGCCCATGATGAACATCATCAACGGTGGCGCTCACGCCGACAACAGCGTGGATATGCAGGAATTCATGATCCTTCCCGTCGGCGCGCCCAGCTTCAGGGAGGCTCTCCGTTATGGCGCGGAAGTTTTCCACGCTCTAAAAAAAGTGTTGGCCGAACAGGGTCTCGGCACTGGCGTGGGGGACGAAGGCGGCTTCGCGCCGAATCTTCCCTCCAACGAATCCGCTATCGGCGTCATTCTCGAAGCCATCGAGCGGGCAGGATATCAAGCCGGAAAAGACATCTATCTTGGCCTGGACGTCGCCAGCTCCGAGTTCTACCAGGACGGTGTCTATAGTTTGGAATCCGAGGGCAAACGGTTTAATTCGGACGAATTCGCAAGCTACCTGGCCGCCTGGGTCGAAAAATATCCCATCATCACCATCGAAGACGGCATGGCGGAAAACGACTGGCATGGCTGGGGCATTTTGACCGATCGGCTCGGACAACGCATTCAGCTCGTGGGCGACGATCTTTTCGTCACGAATCCCGCCATCCTGAAGCAGGGCATCGAAGCTAAAATCGCCAACTCCATCCTGATCAAGGTCAACCAAATCGGCACTCTGACGGAAACCCTGGAAGCCATAGCCATAGCGCACCAGGCCGGTTATACGTCGGTCGTCTCGCACCGTTCCGGCGAAACCGAAGACACCACCATAGCAGATCTTGCCGTAGCCACCTGTTCCGGACAGATCAAGACCGGCTCTCTCAGCCGTTCCGACAGAGTCGCCAAATACAACCGACTCCTCAAAATCGAGGAGCAGTTGGGAGACAAAGCCCGGTACGCGGGACGCGGCGCGTTCCGTCAAACCCTCTAAGAGGCAAGCCCCCGTCCGACGACAGCGTGAAAAAGCTGATTGTCTTTTTGGTGGTGCTGATCGCGCTGCTCCAGTACCGGCTGTGGCTGGGCGACGGCGGAGTCGCCGAATTGCACGAATTGCAGAACCGTATCGAGAAGCTCACGGAAGAGGGCGAAAAGCGGTACGAGCGTAACGCGGCGCTGGAAGCCGACGTGAAGGATTTGAAGGAAGGTACGGACGCCATTGAGGAACGTGCCCGGCAAGAGCTCGGCATGATCAAGGAGGGCGAAACTTTCGTCCAAGTAATTGAGACGCCAAAAAACAAGACGCACGAGCGCAAATCGGCGCCACAACAAATCGAAAAATCCCGTTAGCGTCTCCCCATGGCTAACTTGCACGGAAATCATCGATTCTGGGCCGTCGTTCCCGCAGCCGGGGTGGGCAAACGCATGGGGGCCGATGTCCCGAAGCAATACCTTCAAGTTCTGGGCAAGCCGGTGCTGCAGCATACCTTGGAACGATTGCTGGAAGTCGACGCCTTTGCTGGCATCGTCGTGGCTCTCGGGTCCGAGGATGGTTATTGGCCCGAACTACCCTGTGCCCGGCATCCCAAAATTCACGTTGCGGCGGGTGGTAAGGAGCGCGCCGATTCCGTCCTTTCCGCCCTGGCGAGTCTCGAAGGCGTGGCCACACAGGACGATTGGGTGCTGGTACACGATGCGGCGCGGCTCTGCATTACCCGCGGCGATGTTCAGGAACTAATGAATCGGCTTAGCGACGACCCGGTCGGCGGCATATTGGCGCTACCGGTCACGGATACGTTGAAGGGTGCGGAAGCGGGCCACATTGTGGAGACCATCGACAGAAGCCGGATCTGGCGCGCCTTGACGCCGCAAATGTTCCGCTACGGCATGCTCAAGCACGCCCTGATCGATGCCGCCGAACGAAAGCTGATCGTGACGGACGAGGCCAGCGCCCTGGAGCTTCAGGGATTACGCCCCAAAATCGTGGAAGGACGCCCGGACAACATCAAAATCACGCGGCCGGAGGATTTGCCTCTGGCGGCTTTTTACCTGGAGCGACAATGCTACGAATAGGTCAAGGTTACGATGCGCATCGATTCAAAGAAGGTGGCCAACTGGTCCTGGGAGGCATAGCCATAGACTATGAAAAGAGCCTCGCGGCGCATTCGGACGGCGATGTTGCCTTACATGCCCTGTGTGATGCGCTATTAGGGGCAGCGGCGCTCGGCGATATCGGCCGGCATTTTCCGGATTCCGACCCGAGCTTCAAAGGCATAGACAGCCGGGTTCTTCTCCGCGAGGTCTACGTCAAGATCGCGGAACGCGGCTACTCTGTCGCCAACGTCGATCTGACCATCGTCGCGCAAAAGCCACGGCTCGCACCCTATATCGAAAAAATGCGGGCAACCATCGCGAATGATCTCGATGTTTCGTACGAAACGGTCAATGTCAAGGCGACCACTACCGAAGGCATGGGTTTCGAGGGCCGGGGCGAAGGCATATCCGCCTATGCGGTAGCGCTTCTACAGAAAAAATAACGTCCATGGGCGATTTGACCACCGCCCTGCCCCATGCCTTCGGCGGCCCTGCCGGGACCGGCGTTATCAAAACGTCGCCGGAAGATTTTGTCGTCGAAGAATTGCTGGGTTTCGAACCTTCGGGCGAGGGCGAGCATGTTTTTCTGCGCGTCGAAAAGCGTGGCGAGAATACGGAATATGTCGCCCGCCAACTGGCCCGGTTTGCCGGCATCCGCGCGCGGGACATAGGTTATGCCGGCCTTAAGGACCGCCACGGCAAAACCGCTCAATGGTACAGCGTATGGCTGCCGGGCAAGGCTGAGCCGGATTGGCAGCAACTTGAATCCTCATCGCTCAGCCTACTCGAAGTCCGACGCAATAGCCGCAAGCTGAAAAAAGGCCCGGCAACCGGCAACCGGTTCGAGATCACTGTTCGTGAATTGAAGAGTGACCCCTCATTATTGGAACAACGCCTGAAGCAAATCGGCGAACGAGGCGTTCCGAACTATTTCGGGACGCAGCGTTTCGGCCGCGACGGACAGAACGTCGTCAAGGCGCTGGCTCTCTTCGCGGGAACCCTGGAACGCGGGGACACGCACCGTCGCGGCATTTATTTGTCGGCGGCCCGTTCCTACTTGTTCAATCGTATCCTCGCCAATCGCGTGATGCAGAACATCTGGGATCAGGCCGTCAGCGGCGATGCCTTCATGTTCCCGGATTCGCGCAGCTTTTTTAAGCCCGAAACCTTTACCCCGGATATAACGCAACGGCTCGAAGCCAAGGAAATCCACCCCAGCGGTGTGCTCTGGGGCAGAGGCACACCTGTCGTTACCGATCAGGCATTGGCCATAGAAGCGGTTATAGCCGAGGAAGAGACTGATCTCTGCCGCGGACTCGAAGACTACGGCGTCGATATGGCCCGCCGGCCGCTGCGGGTTTGCCCGGAAGACTTTCGCTGGGAATTATCCGACCCGACAAGCTTGCGCTTACGATTTACATTGCCCGCCGGGGCCTACGCGACTACGGTTTTGCGGGAACTGGTCGACACCGATTATTCAGACGATTAAAGGGTACTCATGGATTGTCATCACGTGTATTACCTGGCCCTGCTGCAAGGGCTGACCGAGTTTCTGCCCATTTCCAGCGCTGCTCACCTCATCCTGATGCCGGTGATCTTCGGATGGCATGACCAAGGCTTAGCCTTCGACGTCGCCGTCCACATCGGAACGCTCACTGCGGTCGTCGTCTATTATGCAGGCGCTTTGCGCGATATGGCGGAAGCGTGGTTTCGCTCGATCGCCGGAAAAGGCATGAGCACCGATGCCAGACTCGCCTGGTACGTAATTCTCGGAACCATCCCGGTGGGCATCGCCGGACTGGTGGCCAATGATTACGTCGAGACCGTCCTGAGAAACCCAGTGGTCATTGCGACCAGCACGATCGTGTTTGCCTTGGTGCTTTGGCTGGCGCAAAAGGTGAGCACCGAACGCCGTACCGATGCCGACCTGAACTGGAAAGACGCATTGGTTGTCGGCGTTTGTCAAGCCGTGGCGCTCATCCCCGGCACATCCCGCTCCGGCATCACGATTACCGGAGGTTTGTTCCTCGGCCTGGACCGCAAAGCCGCTGCCCGATTTTCGTTTCTGCTGTCGATACCGGTGACCGCGTTGGCGGGATTGCTCAAGACCTATGAACTGATCCAATCCGGCCAAGCCGTATCGTGGTGGAACATGTTTCTGGGCGCCCTGCTATCCGGCATTGTCGCCTACGTCACTATCGATTGGTTTCTGAAGCTCCTCGACCGTACCGGCATGCTGCCCTTCGTGGTCTATAGGCTGATTCTGGGCGGCGTGTTGTTCTACGTTTTCCTGCCCCATTAGCGCCAAACTTGGTTTTTTCTGCATCCCGCAATGCAAACGGGTAGAATACAAGGCCGTAATTCAATCAACGGCGTGGAGGACGACCATGTCTGTCGGACAATTCTGCAACCGGGATACGGTCATCGTTAGAAAGGAAAACTCGATCGTTGAAGCGGCCAAGCTGATGCGCGAGTTTCACGTGGGCAGCATCGTAGTGGTCGAGGACATCGACGGCGGAGCCAAACCCGTCGGCATTCTCACCGATCGCGATCTGGCGATTGAAATTCTTGCCGCGGAACTCGATCCGAATTCCGTCACCGTCGGCGATGTTATGAGTTACGATCTGACAATCGCCCGCGAGGAAGACGGGCTCTGGGAGACCGTACAGCGGATGCGCACCAAAGGCGTACGCCGCATACCCATAGTGAATCAGCAGGGACTATTGGCCGGCATTTTGAGCAGCGATGACTTGCTCGAGATACTCGCCGGTGAACTTACCGAGCTGGTTAAAATCATCGGCAAAGAGCAGGAACGGGAACAAAAAACTCGTGGGGGTCTGGGATAAAACCAGCGCTACCCAGCTTTTTTCGGATCAGGCAAAGGCGAGCTCTCTAAATCATCACTCGGCATGCGGCGTCTAACGTCGCGAGAATCACACTCATGACCGTAACGATTTACCACAATCCCCGCTGCAGCAAATCTCGGACTACTCTTGAGCTTCTTAAGAGTAAGGGCATCGAGCCTGCGGTAGTCGAGTATCTGAAGACACCGCCAAACGCATCCGAGCTGGAAGCCATTCTGGCCAAGCTGGACATGGAACCGCGTGATTTGATGCGCAAAGGCGAAGCGGCTTACAAGGAAGCCGGCTTGGATAATCCCGACCTGGATCGGAAAGCACTGATTGCCGCGATGGTGGAAAACCCAATCCTTATCGAGCGCCCCATTGTGCTGGCAAACAACAAGGCCGCCATCGGACGTCCGCCGGAAAACGTGTTCCAGATTCTTTAAGCCCGGCGCCCGACAAGATCTCGAACCATTTCTCCGGGCCGATTCGGCTCATACGTCTTAACTTGCTTAAGCTTTGTTCCTTTAATTTTTCATGGTTGAAGTTCTAATCGTCTACTACAGCCGCTGGGGTTCCACGGCGGAAATGGCCAATCTGATCGCCAGAGGCGTCGAGGAAGTTCCCGGCGCCGTCGCTAAGGTCCGCACCGTTCCGGAAGTGTCGCCGGTCTGCCAAGCCACCGAGGATGCCATTCCCAACGCCGGCCCGCCTTACGCAACGCTCGACGATCTAAAAAGCTGTGACGGCTTGGCTCTGGGCAGTCCCACTCACTTCGGCAACATGGCGGCGCCCCTTAAATATTTCCTCGACAACACCAGCTCCTTATGGTTTTCGGGCACCCTGTCCGGCAAGCCGGCCGGGGTATTCACGGCCACCTCGTCCATGCATGCGGGCCAAGAGGCAACATTGATCACCATGCTGCTGCCCTTGCTTCACCACGGCATGGTTCTGGTCGGCATCCCCAGCAGCGAAAGCGCCCTCCTTGAAACCACCAGCGGCGGCACGCCTTACGGACCCAGCCGGCACACCGGAAGCGACAACGCCGTTAGCGATGATGAGCGGAAACTATGCCGAGCGTTTGGAGCCCGCTTGGCTCGCATGGCGTTGGCACTAAAGAATGCCGAAGTGAAATAACCTCGCATTCGGCACGGTCTTGATGAACGCCTTCAGCCTGTTGACTCCCAGTATGCTGCGAAGTACTGTGGCGGCCGTTTCTTCAATCAAACGTCATTAAGATCATGGCGGAGCAACTTCCCCTACGCTTCGCCTTCAATCCCGAGCTGGGCTTCCAGCAATACCACTCGGGCGCCAATACCGAAATCGTTGCGCACCTAAAACATGCCGCCGGCGGTTACGGCGATCCGCTGATTTTTTTGTGGGGCGAATCAGGAACCGGCAAAAGCCATTTGCTCAATGCCTGCTGCCGGGAAGCGTGTCAGAGCGACCTATCGGTCTCCTATCTACCATTAACGAGCCTCCGGGAGTACGGTCCCGCCGTGCTCGATGGACTCGAACATCAGGACATCGTTTGCCTCGACGATGTGGATTCCATCGCCGGCGATGACGTTTGGGAGCAGGCTTTGTTCAGCTTGTTCAATCGGCTGCGAGAGCTTGGCAATCGCTTGATCGTCGCCGCCCAGGCACCGCCCGGAGAGCTTCCCATTCGTCTGCCCGACCTCAAAACCCGTTTGGGCTGGGGATTGACCTTGCGTCTGCAGCCTTTGAACGACGAGGACAAGCTGATCGTACTCGGCTCTTATGCCCGCTCGCTCGGCTTGGACCTGCCGCCGCAGGTCGGGCGTTTCTTGCTGTCCCATTACCGTCGCGACCTATCCTCTTTGAGGCGATTGCTGGACGAACTGGACCACGCGACCTTGGCCGCGAAACGCAAGCTCACTATCCCTTTTCTCAAAAGCCATTTGGAAGAAACGACATGAAGGTACTCGTCATAGGCACCGGAGCCGTCGGCAGCTTCTACGGTTCCCTGCTCGCCAAGCAGGGCGCCGAAGTCTCGGTCGTGGCCCGCTCCGATTACGAACACGTCAAGGTCCACGGCATAGAAATCACGAGCGAAACCAAACTGGGCAACTATCACTTCCGGCCTCAAGCCGTCGTGCGCAATGCGGCGGAATTGACCGAAAAACCCGATTACGTTCTCTTGTGCATCAAAGTGGTCGAACAAGCCGACCGGGTTGGCCTTCTAAAAGATGCCGTGGGACCCGATACGTCCATCGTACTCATTTCCAATGGCATCGACATCGAAGACGAAATCGCGAGGACTTTTCCGAATAACGAATTGATCAGCGGCCTCGCGTTCATTTGCGTCACCCGCACCGCACCCGGCAAAATCTGGCATCAGTCCTACGGCCGGCTGGCCTTGGGCAATTATCCGCGAGGCCTTTCGGAAAAAGCTCGGGCACTGTGCAGCGCATTCGAGCAATCCGGTATCAATTGCGCGGCCTCCGAGGATATCGTCACGGCCCGCTGGCAAAAATGCGTTTGGAATGCTCCCTTCAACCCGCTGTCGGTACTCTCCGCGGGTCTCAGCACGAATGACATACTCTCGACCCAGGAATCTTTCGTGCGGAACATCATGGAGGAGATTTGCCTGATCGCTAAAGCCACGGGACATACCTTGCCCTCCGATATCGTCGACAAGAACATCGACAGCACGTACAACATGCCGCCCTACAAAACCAGCATGTTGCTGGATTTCGAGGCTGGCCGGCCGATGGAGACGGAAGTCATTCTAGGCAACGCCGTGCGCGCGGGGCGGAAAGCGGGCGCTCCGATTCCCCATCTGGAATCGGTTTATGCCTTGATGAAGCTTAGAGAGTTAAAGCTCGCGAAAGAATAATTAGGACAGTTTTGGAGCAACGCTTCGGCCAGGTTTCAACCAGCGTGTCGCGCCGCGGCGGTGCTCCTGCACTGCGATTCAATACCGGTAACGGCTTTCCTCATCGTAATACTGCGGAAATCCGACAGCCGATTTCAATTCCTCAAAGTCCATGATGTTCTCCGGCGTCCGCCCTTGTTTGATGCTGCTCAAAGCCTGGCGCATGGCGCGAATGCCGGCATTCAGCAAAGTCAGCGGATATACGGCGATCTTATAGCCGATCGCCTCCAGTTGCTCGGGCGGCAATACCGGCGTCTTGCCGTATTCGATCATATTGACCATCTTCGGCCCATCCACTTCGGCACAGTAGCGACGCATCTCCTCGATGCTTTCCGGAGCTTCCAGAAAAGTGATATCGGCTCCCAACTCCCGGAACAATTTACAGCGCTCGATGGCTTCCTCCAGGCCTAATACCGACCGTGAGTCGGTTCGCGCCATGATGAGTATGTCGTCGCCGCCGTCGCGTACGTCAACCGCCGCTCGAATCCGCATTGCAGCCTCGTCCCTGCTCGCCATCACTTTTCCCTTGGTGTGGCCGCAGCGCTTGGGAGCCACCTGATCTTCGATCATGATGCAAGCGAATCCTGAGCGGGCGTAACCTTGCACGGTGCGCTTCACATTGAGCGCATTGCCGAAGCCCGTATCGCCGTCGCCGAACATGGGAATAGAGACGGCGCTACAAATATTGCGCCCCTGCTCCACGAGTTCTCCATAGGAAATCAGACCCGTATCAGGCAAACCGAGGCGCGTCGCCGACACCGCAAAACCGCTCATAAAGCCCATCTCAAAACCGGCTTCCTGAATCAGCTTGGCGGACATGGCATCGTGGCAGCCCGGCATAATGCGAATTCCGGGTCTGGCAAGCAGTTCTCTCAAACGATCAGAGCGGGAAGTCATACGTTCACTCCTTAGGATTTAGCCATGGATGGAACACCAGCTTAAGCAGAAACCAAGATCAAGGTGCCACCTTATCGACCTCCGGTTTGAGCCGAGAAGCTTCGTCGGGTCTCGGAATATCCACACCGAGGCTGATGACGAAACTCGAAGCTTGCTCGATGCTCATATCGGACGTCCTAGTCTTCGATTCGTGAACAATCACGGTAAAGCCGGAGGTCGGATTCGGCGACGTCGGTATGTACAGCACCAGCTGATCGTCGATCCGGTTGGTTACATAGGCCGGTACCCAAATGCCGTCTTTGGGGTATTCGATGTAAACCACGTCACGCAGCTTCTCTTCCTCATCGCCCCGGAACAGGTTCAATATTTTCTTGGTGACCCTATAAATTGTGCCGAGCAGCGGGATACGATTAAGGAAATCCTCCAGGTAATACCAAACATGAGCCTTGTCCTGCTTGAGCAAATAGCCGAAATACGTCAGGACTAGGATGGCTGCCATGAACAAGCCAATGGGGATAAAGAAGTTCTCGTAGCGTCCGAAGATACTCAATACGAAGTCCCGGAGCAGTCCTTCGACGGAGATTACGATCTGAAGGATGATGACGATAGGCAACAGACCCAATGCGCCAATGAGGAAATAGCCAAAGAATTTCTGTAACGTTTTTTTCATTTTATTACCAGTAACTTTGGTGGTTTATGTGAAATCACAAAGAATCCGAAATTATTGAGAGATATCTCCGCCGGTCTGTTCTCGACACATGATGAACCGATACCGAAGAGATCTGCGCCGTAGCGTAGAGTGTAATTGGGATAACATCTGTTTTGGAGCATGGAAAACGCGGGATGATTTCGGGTTTTCGAATATTGGGCGCTGAACAAGGCCGCCATGCCGGAAAGTGGTCTGTCTATTCCTGCCCGTAACGAATGCCGGTGTCGACAAGTTTTCCGCAGGCACTCCCAACCGCCTTAGAACCGCTTTAGTGGCATGTTGAACGCCCAGCGCCAATTCGGATCGTATCGTCAGCCGCTGCTATCCGGCCAAAGCTAATAATTGATGTGGAAAAATGCCGGATTCACTGTACCTTTTTCCTCAGCACGCGACGATGGGCTCGAAAACTTCAGAGCTAAACTTTTCCGAACTTTAGGGCGAAGCACACTAAGCGAAGGCGACTGGTAAGATCGAGGGCTCACTTTTTGACAGGCTCTACGGTTACCGCGACCGCTTCGGTGTAAGTAAGTTCGACCTCATCCCCTGCCTCCAATTTTTTTACATATTTTTGAAGCCGAGGATTTCTAACTTCAACCGTGTGCACATGGCCACTCGGGCTCGAAATCATTACCGTGTTCGTGTCCTGGTTGACTGACAAGACCTTTACCGTCGCCTTGACCGAGCGCCCCACCGACCCGGCTGGACGCTCTCCGGACTGTGTTATTGAGCTTCCTTCTCCAACCTTGACGCCCTTTACACCCTCGCCCGGATCCTTGATCTCCGCCGCAAGCGCCTCGTAATAACCGATGATTACCTGATCGCCGACCTTGACCTTGGCGAGATTTTCGACTCGAGGATCGATGAGCACGGTGAACCTATTTCCCAACGAATCTTTTAAAAAGACCTGGCGACCGTGGAGATCTATTTCTTCGACTTTTGCCGTGGTTTGCTTGGTGTTAGCGTAAAGCTGCCCCGCCTCTTGAGTGGCGCATGCCGCGAGCGTCATCAGGAATACACCGACCGTTCCGCGAATAATCGAATACCAGACTCTATCCATAGCGAAGCTCCCTCAGTCTTCAACGACCCGGAAATATCCCTATCCGTCAACTCCGACTTATCGGCCACAATAAAGCGAAGTTCAACTCGTATAATACGTCCCGTAGAACGGGGTGACCGCACGAACTGAACTTCGCCGTCATCATGATGATTAATTAGACAGCGCGGTTAGCAGAACCGGTTCCCTGTCGCCTATCAGCAGGACTCCTTAAAACCTAGCTTTTTTAATACGGTCTCCAAGGGACAGAGTTTGGTGAATCCGCTCTGAAATAGGTTAGCTCCCACGAACGCTGTAAACCAAAGCCAATTCTGGTTTACGAACAGTGGACTGGCCTCTACGCCCAACGCCAACGACAGCAAAACAAAAAAGCCCGCAAAAATCCGCACCAAACGATGTGTGGTCATAACAGTCCTCATGTTAGAATACGCTAATATAGCAAGTCCCAGCCGGCGATGGGACGCAAACTTCTTTATGATTCGCACGCGGCACGAGACCATGCGCAATCTGCAGTGCCCGTTTGAAAAAGCCACATAAAGAATTCGTCTTTTCCTTGGACATTTTCAGCTCTCCTTTTAGTGAAGTCTGCTGCCCTGACGTGCCAGAGAACTCAAGATGCCCTGGCATCGCCTCGAATCTGCTGCGGCACTGAATTCTGCCTCGTAAATCAAACGAAAATACTTTAATGGTTAAAGTGATCATGTACAGCACAGCCATCTGCCCCTATTGCGTCATGGCGGAGCGTCTGCTTTTGAAAAAAGGCGTCGAAAATATCGAGAAGATCAGAGTCGATATCGAGCCGGAACGGCGCTTGGAAATGATGGAAAAGACGAGACGCCGAACGGTACCCCAGATCTACATCGGCGAAAACCATGTCGGCGGCTACGACGATCTCGCTGCACTGGAGCGCGCCGGTCAGTTGGACCGTCTGCTGGCCCACGATTGAGGGCATAGATGTGGCCCAAAAGAACCGAACCTCTCATTCACCGTCCAAGTGATGCTCGCTATATATCGAGCAGCGATCGAGAGGATTTCCGATAGCAGACTAAGCCGTTTTTTTCGAAACCAAACTCGTAGATGCCGATCTTTAATACCAGTTAGTTATGGCGCAGCCGATCAGCCGGCAAAACCAGGCGCGTAAAGCAAACACCGAACCAGGCTCTCACCGAAACATTGTATATGCCAGCCTGCTTATGTATATTTGCTTATTCCTTTAGCTCTTTCGCAGGCGAAAGGAAGTCGACAAGCTACGGGCCTTTTATCGGGCTTGCCCGATCATTAAATATAAAAATCCAATAATCCACCAAGTGAGGGAAGAGATATGCGTAAACTAATTTGCTTAAAAGAGTGCTTGCTCGCTCTGAGCCTGCTCGTTTCCGCCGTGATCCCCGTATCGAGCTGGGCGCACGGAGGAGCTTCGGGCGTCGATTTGGATGCTTGCCGTATTCCGGTTGGCCCCCACTGGGTGCATTTTACCGCTTATCAACCGCAGATAGCCGGAACAACAGAATACTGCAACTCCATTCCTGAAGTGGGTTCGGCCACCTTGGTGTTCGACTACGAGGGAAAAGCGCTGCGGAACATGACGGTTGAATTTGAAATTACCAAAGAACCTCAGGGAACCCGCGTTTTTTACAAAGAGCCGTCGACCTATCCGACCGGCACGGCCAACACCACGATCAACTTCACCGAAGCGGGCGATTACCTAGCGCACGTGACCCTGGTCAATGAAGGACAAAAAGTAGACGCCCACGTACCTTTTGCCGTCGGAGCTTCGGCAACCGGAATTGCAACCAGCACCTACGTGGTGATCGCCGTGATTCTGATCGCAATCGGCTATATCTTTTATCTTTCCAATGCATCATTCAAAGGCGCCGTCGATCGGATGCTGAAAAAATCTTAGGAACTTTCAAGTGGGATTGACTGACTAATGCCAGTTCGTTTCAAGTCTTAGTCAAGTCTTCGAATCTCTGTTCCCAACGGTACTCAAAATGCAGACACGTTCCCTCGTATTCTTGTTTGGTTCCGCCTTATCGACCTTATCCACTGTCGCCGGAGCGGTTACTACTCCACCACCCAGCGCCAAAGTTCAGGTCGGCGAGGCAGAGCCTTTCTGTAATAGCGGGGCTCCCGGTGAATGGCGTAAAGCGCAGGTCATCGAGGGCGTAACCATTCAAGAGTCGAGGGTCTGCAACCCGGATAATCCGGCCGATGTCGCGGCCTTCGTGAAGGGGACCAATAACATATCCATGCAAACGATCATGGATACGTCCAGCCTGGCCGCGGACGCGATCACAAAAACCAATGATATGGACAACGACGGCGATCCCGACCATATCATCATTAAACTTGAAATCATGGAAGTAAATGGGCACTCGCCCGATTTCGCCGGTGTAGTGCCCACCTTCGATATCGCACCCGGCATACAACCTAGCTTCTGGGTCTTCGCTCCGAAAACCCGCGATATGTCGACGCGTAGCTTCGCCAGCGTGGAAGCAAATCCCATGCTGCGCATGCCGTCCGCACCAATCCGCGTTGAACAAGGCGACGTGGTCTGGCTGGTGGTGGAGAATACCCATTATTTCCCCCACTCAATACATCTCCACGGCGTCGACCACCCCTACATGGACCACGGCGGCGAGGGCAACGACGGCGTAGGTCAAACCAGTCAAATGGATATCATGCCGGGCCAAAGCAAGACTTACGTGATTAAGCCGCGCCAGCCCGGCACCATGTATTACCATTGCCACGTCCAACCCCATACGCATATTCCGATGGGGCTTGCAGGCATGTTTATCGTGGAAGAGAACAGACCGAACAACTGGGTTCAAACCTTCAACGTAGGCGCCGGCCAAGTCCGTCATCCTTCTGTGGCCGTATCCGAAAAATACAGCCAGGAATACGACCTACATTACCAGTCGATCGACAAAGAGCTGCACAAGCTCCCGCAGTCGGCCAACGATCCCCGCCTGATCGCGAGAGCGATGAACCAGGAGTACGACATCACCGATGCGAGCGACGACTACTTTGTTCTGAACGGACGATCCTTCCCGTATACCCTTCGGGAATCCCTTATTACGGTGAACCCTAACGAGAAGATCAAGCTGCGCGTTCTCAACGGCCATACGGAGACACTTGCGCTTCATACGCACGGCCATAAGGCCACGGAAACCCACTATGACGGCGTTGAACAGAACCCCAGCGCTCAGGTTACCCGTGACGTTTACATGATGGCCCCGGCCCAACGGCTGGACCTGTCGATAAACACGACGGATGACGGTTTGCACAGCTTTGGATCGGGTGTCTGGATGTTTCACGACCACGTTGAAAAGTCCTTTACCACCAACGGCATGGGTGAAGGCGGCAGCATAAGCCTCATCGTGTATAAATCCTACCTGGATGAAAACGGTACGCCCAAGACCCACGGCATGGACCTGAAACCATATTTCACCAAGGAATTCTGGGAAAGAAAAATACCGGTCTGGCAAGATTGGGCAGACGAGTGGGGTAGTCTGGCCGAACCTGCTGGCATGCAAGCAGCGGCTTCCACGAACGTGGCGCTGGCTAAATCCGCCTCGGTTGCGCCGGATCAATCGTCCAGTCCATGGAGCAGCCTTTTCAGTGGACTGCTGCTCGGTATTGCAGGTTATGTGCTCTATCTATACCGAGAGCGCGTGCTCGCAATGATCAGCCAACTCGCATCCCAAGCCAAAGGCAAGCATTGAGGCATCCGATCGTCATGTCAAAGTTCACGCATTTCATACTTTTCAGCGCTTTCCTGACCGCTTCGTCGGCTTTTGCCGCGGAACAACGGGAAATCGTAGAACACAAGATGTTGATGGATCACGGCGATGGCCACCTTATGGACATGGATGGCGGCATGGTGATGGGTCAAAACAAGGACAAACTGCCCGGAGGCTGCAACAAAATCAGCGAAGACTCGGAGATCACCGTAAGAGCCGGCCACAAATACGCCAAGAACTTTCCCGGCACCATGTTCGCTTTCGACAAACAGGAGTGGCGCGTCAAACCCTGCACGCGACTCACCGTGCATTTCATCAACGAGGATAATGTTCGTCATCAGTGGATGATGCATGGACTACCGAAGTTTATGTACGACAAGGGCATGTTCCACTTGGAAGTAACCGGCCCGGGCAAGATAAGCGGTACGCTGATCCTGCCGAAGGAAGACAGGACCTATCTGGTACACTGCGACATTGCCCAACATATGGAAAAGGGAATGAAAGGACAACTGGTCGTGGGCAAAGGAGGCGGCACGTTCCCAAGCATTCCCGGCTTGACCGACTTCGCCATTCCCGATAACTACGACCCGACTCAAACGGTAGCTGCCACTTCCTCAGTGCAGCCCGTGGCTACCCAACCCGTAGTGGCTCAGCCGTCACCGGCATCACAGCCCTCCTCCCATACCGGCACATTTATCATTGGCATAGCTCTTGGTTTGTTCGCGACGCCGTTTTTAGTGAGCAATTTCAAACAGCGCTTCAAAGGCATGAGCTCAAAGGATGTCGTAATCTATGGAGCAAGCCTTGGTAAAAGCCTGTTCGACCAAGCCGTCAATTTAGCAACCTCGTTATACCGTAGCCTAAAGAAATAGGCCGGCCTGCCTTCTTCTTGCCTATATCCGTTGCGCGGCGCCTTAGTCGACAGGTGCGCCGCGCAAATGGAAACTTGTCCGCCTTACTTGTAGAAGCCCCTTTTAGCTTTCCGCATTAATCGAATCGAAAGACTACGCGACCGCCTCGTACCAAGGCTTACCTTGAAAAAAAGGTGGCAAATACCGAGACGGCCGCATAGAGTGATATTAGGCCGCCTATACGCCCGCTTGCGCCAGAGTGGATTGTTCATGCCACTGGCGTACTTGCATCAGATGATCATCTTCCTCCGCGAGTGCCGCCCGAAAATCGGTGGCCATGTCATCAAGCCCCATCTCACCGGCCAACCTGATGAGTAGTTCCCAGCCTGCGTGATCGACAAGCTCAGCGGTGAGTATTGCTTCCAAGGATTGATCGACGGAGGTGCGCGGATCGCTCATAACCTGAAGCACTCCGCTTGACGCTACTGCGCTAACATCGGCGCCAGGGGTCTGTGTAGTCGGGTCGGCCCCTAGGGACTCTAGCGCCTTTGCGACCAGTTTAAAATGCTGTGCCTCCTCCCGCCTAAAACGCCTGAGCGTATCGACGGAGATCGGCGAATCGGCCTGCGCCGTTGTTTCACACTTGGTAATGAGATAATCGTAGAGCCGTGTACCGGTGCGCTCGAACGCCAGGCGCTCCCCCAGCTTATCGATCAGGACCTCGGGATGTTTGCCGGTAAGCTTGTTGACGGCTGCCTGGACCGCACCCTTCATGGTGCCTGGCATAGGCACCGAGCCCACCGGTTCAGCTCCCTGGATGTAGGTGCTGTCAACCATAGCCAGCGCCGACTCGTCTCCCGAGGAGCTTGGCGGGGTATTATTTGCCGCCTCGATCATTCGTTGGCTGTCTACAGGTGACATACCGATGCCGGTTCGATTCTTCATGGTCATTTCGATTGATTGATCCATCGTTCAACTCCTTGCAAGGCTTTTCGTGATTATGCGATCTTGCGATTCAGCTCGGTCCCGGGAGACCATTGGTATCCCGCCGCCACCGCTTGAGACGGCGAGCCCTGGGAATTCATCTGCTGCCGATAATCCAGCGATGCCGGGTCTTCCTGGGCTTTGTCGACGAACTGGGTGCCGCGAGTACGCAAGCCGACTTCTTGGCTGAGTACCTTGCGTACGAATTCGCGGTTGCTCTTGAATGGGATGGGGTCGGGCAATGTATCCGAAATGATCTCAGTCGGATCCCTTCTCTCATGCTTTTTGAACAGCTCTGACACATAGGCGACGTGTCCTAGCTCATAGTCCAGGAATCGCTCCCAAATGGCCTTGATACGCGGATTTGTCTCCTGTTCCACACAGCTGTAGTAGTTATACGCCTCGGTTGCCTCGTGCAGCAGCCATTTCTCCAGCCAGGTTTCGGTGGGATCTATGATCGATTCGTACTGGGTAACGTGTTGCTCTTCGATCGAGGCGATCTCCGCGTACAACTGGCGGGCGACCGGATCGGCATACATCGGCCCGATATTGGCGTAGAAATCGTGGGTCTGATACTCGGCGGCCATGATCGTCGTAGCATGAAGCTTGGTGACGGCGGCCGCTTTCGCGCGATCGTAATGGTCCCGCAGATCGTTCTCCGGCGCCCGATGTTCATCCGCCGTAGGTCGTCCGGGAATGATGTCTGTATGGGATTGCAAGATGTTATTCGCATCCTTGCCTTCCAGCCGATCCAGCAGCGCCGAATAACGATAGAGATGGTCAAAATCCTCCAATAATCCAAAGCGGTAGACCTGCGCGAGATACGGCTCAGGCTCGTTTTGCGCCACCGCAGCCGTGACCTCGACGGCTACCTGTTCATAGGCGATGGTGGTCTCCAAAGGCGAGTGGTCTGAGGAAATGAGCCAATTGACGGTGGTTTGCTGGTGCTGCTCGACGCGCCTGACCTTCGCCAGCGGCACCTGAAGTTCTTTGTTCATCCGCGCGCAAAGGTGCTGAAAACGTAGCGCCTCCGTTTCCAATCCGTTCATGAGGATGATTCTGACCCGTGTGAACGCCTCGTCGTCGAGCTTGCTGATCGGCTTCTGAACCATGTCTTTCCATGTGAACCTTTGCTTTTCAAGGGAAACGCCCCTCGAGTCAAAGAGCTTGACGGCCATAACGCCTCCTGTCCAAAAATAAGTCTGTTCTAAAGGAATGCGTTTCGTTTTCGAAACACTCCTGAGTATGACACCGAGAAAAGGAATCGATTCAGACAATAGATCTACGTGCATTAACCTATTCCGCGCGAATGACTGATCCTCTCTGGTGCACATCAGGAACATACGCACCATATCGGATCACGCAATGGCGCACCGTTTCGGGAAGGAACGCCCCACATTGGGCTCATACGCCGCGGAAGCATAAAGGCCTGCTTTTTGCTTACGACACCCCATCCTGAAATCAGAGAGCTCGTTTATGGAAACTGTCAGCAAAACCAATGATGTATTGTTCGTGCTACTCGGCGCGATCATGGTGCTCGCGATGCACGCCGGTTTCGCCTTTCTGGAAGTCGGCACCGTCCGCCGCAAGAATCAAGTCAATGCCTTGGTAAAAATCCTGTCGGACTTCGCCGTGTCTAGCGTGGCCTATTTTTTCATCGGCTATTACATCGCGTACGGCGTCCAATTTTTCGATGGGGCGGCTCAGTTGGCTCAAAACAACGGCTATGAATTGGTCAAGTTTTTCTTCTTGCTAACCTTCGCAGCCGCTATCCCTGCTATCGTGTCCGGCGGCATTGCCGAACGCGCCAAATTCAACCCGCAAATCACCGCTACGTTTTTGTTGGTAGGGTTTGTGTACCCTTTCTTTGAAGGCATTGCGTGGAACAAGAATTTCGGCGTCCAGGCTTGGCTCGAGCAGGGTTTCGGGGCTCCATTCCACGATTTTGCCGGCTCGGTAGTGGTGCATGCCGTGGGTGGCTGGATCGGCTTGGTCGCCGCCATTCTGCTCGGGCCACGCCGGGGCCGTTATCATCGCAACGGTGACATCTCGGCCCATCCGCCCTCGAGCATACCGTTTCTGGCGCTCGGTGCCTGGATTCTTACAGTCGGCTGGTTCGGCTTCAACGTAATGTCGGCGCAAACTCTAAACGCAGCAAGCGGTTTAGTGGCCTTGAATTCTCTTATGGCTATGGTCGGGGGAACCTTGGCCGCTCTTCTAATGGGACGCAACGATCCCGGCTTCGTACACAACGGCCCGTTGGCCGGTTTAGTTGCTGTATGTGCGGGATCCGATCTTATGCACCCCATCGGTGCATTGGTTGTAGGCGGTGGCGCAGGGATTCTGTTCGTCGTTTTGTTCACTCTGACTCAGAACCGATGGAAGATTGACGATGTGCTGGGTGTTTGGCCTTTGCACGGACTTTGCGGTGCCTGGGGAGGAATAGCCGCCGGGATTTTTGGCCAGTCTGTACTAGGCGGCATCGGCGGTATCAGTTTCTTATCGCAATTGATCGGTACCGGTCTGGGCATTTTCGTGGCTGTGGCCGGCGGTCTTTTGGTTTATGGCCTTCTCAAGCTCACAGTCGGATTGCGCCTGGACCCCGAGGAAGAATTCACCGGTGCCGACTTAACCATCCACAAAATCAGCGCGTCCCCGGAAAAAGAAGCCGGCTGGTAAATTCACTCCTATGCCCTTGCCCTGTTTTTTAGAAGCCATCTCACCATTAAAGGAAGGAGAGTATCGGTGGCCACGCTTCGCGCTCTAATAAGTAGATGGCCCATCCTGCCGCTACACGTTCGGGAACCGGCTGATTTGCAGACCACTCCAGAGCGATGCGATCGTTTTCGCGTTACGGAAAATCGTCTATTCGATGCTTAATAAATGGCAGATTGCAGCTCGTGTCTGTAAACTGAAAAAAATAGGGCCAGCGTTCTATTCCGGACCCGGAATACGCCAAATCAGGAAACCCGATGAGAAATGGACTTGATAAACCCTGACCTTCGGCAAACGTTTTGTGCGACAGCTTGAGAACCGGTGCGCAAAAGGCACGGTAAAGAGGACTAGTTATGAAAAAAGCCGTAGTGATTGGAGCAGGATTGCTCGTACTCATACTTTGGGGCGACGTGCTGCTGCATCTGCTCATCACGGCGATAGAACTCGTGCTCGAAACCATGGAACTGGTAGCGGAGCATTTGCTGGAGGCGCTCCTGGAACTCACCCCGTATGAAGCTCAGGCAGTTACAGCGTGGCTGGGGTTCGGACTTTTAATGCTTTTTCTCCTCTTCGGGTTCAAAAAGGTGAACAACTTTGTTCAACGGGCCAAATTGACAGCTCCTGTCTGGTGGCAGGACCAAAAGGGACATTTCCGGATAAACTGGGATTCTATCGGCTGGCAGATCGCGCTGACGGGAATGGCTCTGATGCTTCTGCTTCTTTATATCTAACTGAAAATATCTAACTGAAAGCCGAGCCGCACACCTCAGTGACCTTGACCGCCGACAGGAGCTTCGAACACCTTACAAACGGCCAAGGCAGGTATCATTAATCTCGAGTATTAAGCCGCGCGGAATCAGGCTTACGCTACACGGCTGGCTTTCTTGCGCTCATGCTCCAAAAGCAGCTTCTTTCTGAGCCGAACGGATTTCGGCGTCACTTCCACCAGTTCGTCATCATCGATGAACTCCAGAGCCTGCTCCAGGCTGAGCTTGATGGGCGGAGTCAGAAGGATGTTTTCGTCGCTGCCGGCGGCACGGATATTGGTCAACTGCTTGGCCTTGGTGGGGTTCACCACCAGGTCGTTGTCGCGCGAATGGATGCCGATGATCATGCCCTCGTAAACTTCCGTGCCGTGCTCGATGAATAGGCGTCCGCGCTCTTGCAGATTGAACAGCGCATAGCCTAGGGCCTTACCCTCCACCATGGAGATCATCACACCGTTGATCCGCTGGCCGATATCGCCTTTCTTAACCGGGCCATAATGGTCGAACACGTGGTACAAAAGACCGGTGCCCGAGGTGGCGGTCATGAATTCGGTCTGGAAGCCAATCAGACCGCGCGACGGCATCATATATTCCAAACGTACTCGGCCCTGCCCGTCCGGCACCATGTTCAGCAGATCGCCCTTGCGCTCGCCCAGCTTCTCCATCACCGCCCCCTGATTCGCCTCCTCCACTTCGATGGTCACGAATTCATAGGGTTCGCAGAGCTCGCCGTCAACCTCCTTGATGATGACTTCGGGGCGCGACACGCCCAGCTCGTAGCCCTCGCGGCGCATGTTTTCGATCAGAATGGAGAGATGCAGCTCGCCGCGTCCCGAGACCTTGAATTTGTCCGGGTCGGCCGTGTCTTCCACCCGCAGGGCGACGTTGTGCAGCAATTCCCGTTGGAGGCGTTCGCGGATTTGGCGCGAAGTGACGAACTTGCCTTCCTTACCGGCGAAGGGCGAATTGTTGACCTGGAAGGTCATGCTCACGGTGGGTTCGTCCACGGTCAGAGGCGGCAGCGCCTCGACGCAGTCGGTCGCGCAAATGGTATCGGAGATTTCCAGAGCATCGATGCCGGTAAAGGCGATGATGTCGCCGGCATCGGCCTCGGGCACTTCGACCCTTTCCAGGCCCTTGAAACCGAACACCTGAAGGATGCGCGCGTTGCGCTGCTTGCCGTCGCGGCTGACCACCACCACCGGGGTGTTGGTCTTGATGGTGCCACGCTGGATGCGGCCGATGCCGATGACGCCCACGTAGGAGTTGTAATCCAGCTGGCTGATTTGCATCTGGAAACCGCCCTCCTCGTCGACTGCAGGCGGATGCACCTTCTCGACGATGGTCTCGAACAGCGGGTCCATGCTGCCTTCGCGGATATCCGGGTCGTGGCCGGCATAACCGTTCAGGGCCGAGGCGTAAATGACCGGGAAGTCCAACTGCTCCTCGGTCGCCCCCAGCCGGTCGAACAGGTCGAAGGTCTGGTCCAGCACCCAATGGGCGCGTGCACCGGGGCGATCAATCTTGTTGATGACTACAATGGGCTTCAGCCCCAAGGCGAACGCCTTTTGCGTCACGAAACGGGTCTGCGGCATCGGGCCGTCCACCGCGTCCACCAAGAGCAGCACCGAATCCACCATGGACAGGACGCGCTCCACCTCGCCGCCGAAATCGGCATGGCCAGGGGTATCGACGATGTTGATGTGATAGCCGTTCCAGTCGAGGGCGGTATTCTTGGCCAGGATGGTGATGCCCCGCTCCTTTTCCAGAGCGTTCGAGTCCATAACCCGTTCTTCCACTTTTTCGTGGGCGGCAAAGGTACCGGACTGCTGAAGCAATTTGTCGACCAGGGTCGTTTTGCCATGGTCTACGTGGGCGATGATAGCGATGTTTCGAAGTTTTTCGATCATAAATCGGGAAAAGGATAGGTAATGGAGGCAGGGGCCAGGTAAAACCAGTCATTTTACCACATTCAAAAGCCTACTCAGTCCTGAGCGGACGCACTGCTCTCGCCCTGCTGGGCATGCGACCAGTAACCCCAATCCAGTTTGCGCCACCGGGCGGGGATTAGGTCGCAATAAAGGAGTGAACACCGGAAAACGGAGTGAAATGTCTTGCGGAGCGTGCCCTTCTCCAAACGCCGGTGATCCGTTGCGTATACCGGCGTGTCCGGTGCGAATGCGATCCGGTAACCAGCGCGTTTTATGCGCCAGACCAATTCCGAATCTTCGTTGCAAATCAATTCGGGATCGAATCCGCCAACATCGGTCACGATACTGCGCCGGACCAGCAGATTCGAACCACTGGCCGCAGGAATACCTATTTTGTGCGACAACCGCTGCCCGTAGGCAAACCAGTGGTAATACCGGCGAAATCGAGTATGCGATAGTTTTGCGCCGTAAATACAGTCGAACTCCGCGTATTTGGAGAGTGCATGGAAATAAGCGGGCGCCAATACCACATCCGCGTCCGTAAACAAGAGCCATTCGGTTTTGGCTAAACCCGCACCGATCTGACGAGCTTCGGAAATCGTGCTTTTCAGCCTCAAAACTTGAGTAAACTCCGGCAAGCGATGCTGAGCGACGATTTCCGCGGTCTTGTCGTCCCCAGCGTCCACTAGGATCAGATGACAGGCGTTGGGCAATGACGCGAGAAAATTCCTGATGTTTTTCTCTTCATTTAGCGTAGGCAGCACAACCGTGATGTCACTCAATTGCATGGAAACACCCTTCATCCGTTCTTCGTTGCAGTTTTCAAGACGCACCAGACGAGTATCAGTAACATCGTCATGTTGCAAAACGAAGAACGGCCTATAGAGGACTGTCGCAACTCACGTCTTCATACCCGGATGCAGAGCGGAACCCCGAATCCGATGCCAGAAAATCTCCTCGCTTCGACATCCGCAAGGCGTTTCCAAGAGACTGGTTGCCTCCTCCCTTTTAGTTTTGCTCCCAGGGAAGGCCATGATAACGCCACCCGCCCATGGTGCTGCGGTGCCGCTGTTCGTCGAGCGGCCCCTCAAAGCCTTGCTCGATGTTGGTGAGATCCGAATAACCTGCGGCTGTTAAGGCATTAGCGGCGTCCAGCGAGCGTTGCCCGCTGCGGCACAGCACGAACAACGGCGTGTCGGCATTTGGAACGACTTGACGAACCTGATCCACAAAATCCGGATTGGGCTTCCAGTCCGGTGCCCTTTTCCATGGAACATTCACCGCACCGCACGGATGCCCCACATAGGAGAACTCCAAAGGGTCACGGACATCCAACAGCACGGCATCGCCTTTTCTCCTGAACATATCCCAAGCCTGTGGGGGCTGAAGACTTTTTACAGATGACATCTTGCTACTCCTGAAGGTATGACTCAAAACAGTCCGGCGGACCACTCGGCGCGTACGCTTTTTGACCTACAAAAAAAGCCTCGTTGCGATAGCCTCGATCTATATCTCCGATTCGTCCCTCTTCCCGATAAAAAACGAGCCGGAGGTTGCCGAACAAACTCAGCAACTCGTTCGTATCAAGAAGATAAGCGGGATTTGTCGGCCCGATCCCGGTTGTCTTTTCTCGGATAAAGGTTTGATAGAAGAGCAAACCGCCAGGTTTCAGGACCTTCGTAACAGACTGGGCCACGGACCGTTCTAAAAAGCGGCTGATGACGATGACATCGAACAATTCCGTCATCGGAGGGCGGCCGACGATGTCCCGAACCTCGGTGTGAAGAGTCAGACCGAGTTGTCGCGCGTAGACGTTTACTCGGCTGATCGCCTCCGGAGAAATATCCCACGCATGGGTATCGAACCCTCGCTGCGCCAGATATAAAGCGCTTCCTCCGAGCCCGCAGGCCAAGTCCAGAGCGATGCCGGAAGGCGGAAGAAGATGCGCATTATCTGCCAGCACTTGCGCGGGCTCCGGAGTTACCTCGCCAACCGCGCGGTAAATCCGGTCCCATTTGCTTCGAATTTCGCGCTCGTTTTCAGCCACGCAAAAACCCTCCTCGCATCAGGCGGCTGCGTCTCCCTCCTGGAAGATTTGCTCCACCATGGGAATCAATTTCTTATCGAGCAGGAACATGATGACGTGATCGCCCTCCTCGATCACCGTGTCGTGATGAACCTGAATCACTTCATCGCCCCGCACCAGAGCCCCCATGACCACACCCGGCGGAAGTTTGATCTTGTCGATGGGTATGCCTACGACCTTCGAGCTGCCGCGCCGTCCATGCGCAATCGCTTCAATCGCTTCCGAAGCGCCATGCCGAAGGGAATAAACCTGAACGATGTCACCGCGCCTCACATAGCGAAGCAAGGCCCCGATGGTTGCCTGCTGGGGAGAAATGACGAGATCGACCAACGAGGTGTTAACGAGATCCGCATAGGCGCTCTTGTTCACTAGGCTGATTACCCGCCGGGCCCCCAAGCGTTTCGCCAACATGGCAGACAAAATATTGGCTTCGTCGTCGTTGGTAATGGCGCAAAAAATGTCGGTATTCTCGATGTTTTCGTTAAGCAACAATTCTTTGTCCGAGGCGTCGCCCGCCAATACCACAGTATTGGTCAGATCGGCGGCGATTTTCTGGGCGCGCTTGTAGTCCTTTTCGATAAGCTTTACCTGATAGCGGCCCTCCAGCGCCTGCGCCACCCGCTTGCCGATGTGCCCGCCGCCAGCGAACATCAGTCGCTTATAAGGTCTTTCGAGCTCCCTGAGCTCGCTCATGACAGCTTTGGTTTCTTCGGACGATGCGACGAAAAATACCTCATCGTCCGCCTGAATGATGGTTTTTCCGTTGGGAATCACCGGCTGGCCGTTACGAAAGATTGCCGTGATGCGCGCATGAACGTTGGGCATGTGCTGATGAAGCTCACGGATTTCCCGCCCGACGAGAGGCCCGCCTTGATGGGCACTGACCGACACCAGGCGAACGCGCCCTTCGGCAAACTCCAAAACCTGCGAAGCCCCCGGATATTTGAGCAGTCGCTCGATGAATTGAGTGATGATCTGCTCGGGGCTGATAACGACGTCGATCGGGATGGTTTCCGGAGAGAAAATACCCGGATAACTGAAATATTCGATGGCCCGGACTCGGGCGATCTTTCGCGGAATCTTGAACAAGATATCCGCCATTTGGCAGGCCAACATATTGGTCTCATCGTCACTGGTTACGGCGATGAGCATATCGGCCTCATCCGCCCCGGCCCGCTTTAAGACCGTGGGATGCGCCGCATTGCCCTGAACCGTACCGATGTCGAACCGGTCCTGCAAACTCTTCAATAAGGCGGGTTGCGTATCGATCATTACGATATCGTTAGCCTCGCTCGCCAGGCTGGCAAGCACGCTGCTTCCGACCTGTCCAGCACCTAGGATGATTATTTTCATTGTTGAGAGCCGAAGTTAGAACAGACGAAGATGGGAAGCGGTAAACCCGGGAGATGCGAAGCTAACGGTGCTATCGCCTTTCTCTGAATTTAATTCCCAGCGAATTGAGCTTGCGGTACAGATGGGTACGCTCGAGACCTATGGCATGCGAAAGACGGGCGACGCTACCACTGTATTTTTCCAGGTGATACTCGAGATAAGCCTTCTCGAATCGTTCGCGTGCCTCTTTAAGCGGCAGATCGTAAAAATCGGGTTGATTTAAAATTGCGCCGGTTTCCCCTAAAGATTCACCAAGCGCTGCCTTTACCTCATCCAGTTCCACCTCTTCTCCGCTGCCGAGGATCAAGAGGCGCTGCACCAGATTTTTCAGCTCGCGAATATTGCCATGCCACGGATAATGGCGCAAAAAGTTCTGGACGGGCACGGGAAACTTCCGGAAGGGCAATTTTTCGCGACTAACGAAATAATCCACATAAAACCGGAGCAGTTCAGGCACGTCTTCGCTGTGCTCGCGCAACGGCGGAACTTTGAGCGTGACGACATTCAGCAAATAGTAGAGCTCGCGCCGGAAACGGCCGGCCCGAACCTCTTCCTCCAGCGACTTACGCGTTGATACGATAATGCGTACGTCCACGCTGATGAGCTCGCTGCCGCCCACCCGTGAAAACGAACTCGACTCCAGCGCGCTAAGAAGACGCAACTGCGTTTCCTCTTCCATGTCGGCCACCTCATCGAGGAATAGCGTTCCGCCGTGTGCCTGTTCCAACAATCCATAATGAATGCGACCGTCTTCCATCCTGCCGAAAAATTCCACCGCGGAGTACTGCGGTGCGATCGTACCGACTCCTACGTCCACGAAAGGACCGTCGCGGCGCGGGCTATTGGCGTGAAGATAACGCGCCAAGGTCTCTTTCCCGGAGCCGGGTTCGCCCACGAACAACACGCGGGCGTCGTGCTGCGACAAACGCTTGATCTGATCGCGCAAGCGCTCGATGGCCGCGCTCTTGCCGATGGGCTCTACCGGGATATCCACCCGCCGCTTTAAACCAATGTTTTCCCGCTTAAGCCGAGCGTTTTCCAACGCTCGCTCGACGGTGACCAGCAACTTGGCCAGGGACAAAGGCTTTTCCAAGAAGTCGTAGGCGCCCAGCCGCGTGGCTTCGACCGCAGTTTCAACTGTCGCATGGCCGGACATCATGATCACGGGGCAAAGCTGATCATCCCGCAGCCATTCCTTTAGCAGAGTGATGCCGTCTTCGTCGGGCATCCAGATGTCCAGCAATATCAGGTCCGGCATGCGCTCCGCTCTGAGCTTACGCGCTACACTCGCGTTCTCGGCTACGGCAACCTGATACCCCTCGTCTTCCAAAATTTCCTGAAGCAAGTGACGGATGTCCGGCTCGTCGTCCACCACCAGAATATTCGCTTTGATCACCGCTTATACCTCCATCGCCAGTCCACGCACCGCAGCCGTTTCGTTTGCGATGGGCACTCTTATGATAAAGCGCGCGCCTTCACCGCGCCCCGAGTCCAGCCGGATGCTTCCGCCGTGTTCCTCAACAATCTTCTTTACGATCGCCAGTCCCAATCCGGTACCCTTGGATTTGGTTGTTACATAAGGCTCGAAAATTCGATCGGCCTGCTCCGGGGGAATACCCGGACCATTGTCATGCAATTCAATCTCGACGTAATGGTGATGGTTTTCCTCCGCCAGCTGCGTCCTGATGTCCATTCTACCCGACACCCCGGGAGCCAAGGCTTCCTGAGCGTTCTTGATCAGGTTGTGCAAAACCTGCCGAATCCTAACCGGATCGGCGTAAACCGCAGGCAAAGCCGGCTCCAGATCGAGTTCGAACTCCAAACCGGACTGAGGCGGATAAAGCGCGACCACTTCCTCGATCAAAACATCAATATCGACCCGCTGCAACTGAATAATGGACGGTTTGGCGTATTCCGAGAAGGCATTGACCATCATCTTCATGGCCTCCACCTGTTGCACGATGGTACGGGTGGCACGATCCAGCACTTCGGCTTCGGCTGTTTCCAGATTCTTGGACAGCTTGTGCTTGAGGCGCTCAGCCGAAAGCTGAATCGGCGTGAGCGGATTTTTTATCTCGTGCGCCAGACGCTGAGCCACCTCGCTCCATGCGGCCTGCCGCTGAGCCTGGATCAGCGCGGTAACGTCGTCGAACACCACGACGGCACCCTGCGATTCACCGTCCGAACCGAATAGCGGCGTTCCACGGCACAGCAGTTCCTGACGTCCTTTCGGCCCGAGAAAGGGAATTTCTGCGCGCCAAACGCCATTCTGTTTTTCCAATCGGTTTCCGACGATCTCCATCAAATCGGCCAGATGCGGCTGTGATTCCGTCAGTTCGCCGATGGTAGCGCCGACATTCTTGTCGAATTCGGCGTGGAGAATGGCGTTCGCCGCCTGATTGGCGGTCAGTAACCGCATCGATTCGTCGAAGCTCAATACTCCGGAAGAGAGATTTGCCAATACGGTTTCCAAATAAGCGCGCTGACGTTCGACTTCCTGGCGGGAATGCTGCGCATCGTCCCTGGCCTGGGCGATCTTTTGAGTCATGGCATTGAACGATTCGACCAGAAAGCCCAGCTCATCCTTGCGCTTCACCGGCAAGCGTTTCTCGTAATTTCCTTCGGCCACAGCCCTCGTACCCTGGGCCAGATACCGTACCGGCGCCACGATGCGGCGAATGCTGAGAAAGGCAGACCAGATGGCGGCTAACAAGCTCAACAAGAGCACCAGGGACAGCGTCAGGGAAAACGTCAGCTTCAAAGACCCGCGCAGGAAGGTTAGCTCCTTGTAATGGACATAGGCTGACTCGACGGTTTTCGCAAGATCCGCCAAACGCAGCGGAACCGAATAGATGCCTTGTAGGTACTGCGTGTCATCCCCCGCGACGGAGACCACCGCTCTGATCTGCAAGCTGTCCCTAACATCGGATTCGAGACCTACATACGACTTACCCTGCTTCACCTGCAACAAAACTCCCGTTTCCGGAAAGTCCGGGATGATTCGCCCCGTTTGACTTCCAATAAACGCGATGATGCGCCCTTGCTTCGAAAAGACTGTCAACTCGCCTTCCTCGGCATGGTCGCGCAGTTCTCCCAAGCGAATGGGAACCATCGACTCCGACGAATCCTCCAGACCTTCCGCTATTTGCTCGGTCTGCTTCAAAACGGCCCGCATACGTTCGTCCAAAGCGGCTTGCCCCAGCTGCAGAGCGTCCTCCATGGCCTGGTCGATGCGGACATCAAACCAACTGTCGATATTCTGCTGAAGAAATTGCATGGAGTAGTAAAACACGATGGAAGCCGGAGCCAAGCTCAACAGGGTGAACAGAAACACCATCCGGACCGTGAGATTAGAGCCCGCCGCCTTCCGTTTCAGTTGTTTCAGCAACCAATAGACGTTGACCCCGACCAAGCCTAAAAGCAGTACCGACCCGAGCGAATTGATCAACACCAGCCACGAATACATCTTCCCGAGCTGGGATGCATCCTGGGTCGCCGTGCTCATCAAATGAAGCGACGCCAAAAGCGCCGAAAACAGCGCCAGGATCGTTAAACTAAGCGGCGGTTTTAATCTGCGACGCGCCATCGGTACCAGGAGCTCCCGAGATACCAGCTAGGAGAAACGTAGGCGATCGGACGCAAAGGAAGCGGCAACGACTCGATGTCTAAATCCACCAACAGGCTCGCTTCGTAGCTATTGTCCTTGACGATGCGATCCGCCGGCAATGCCGACCAGCCACGGATCGCGCCCATGGCGTCCAGCAAGGCCGTTAAGCTCGCAAAACTTTCGGTGTTTCCGCCCTCGTGGATGATCTGGAACGATTTGCCCAAGGGATGATAAAGAATCCGGAACTTCCGGAGTTCGCTCCAAATCGTCTCGTCCAACCAATAACTGCGCTGGCGCTTGATCTTGAGGCGGACAACCAAAGTCAGGGGAACTCCATGCCTGAGGGCCTCGATGGCGGACTCGCTGAAGCGGTAATCGATGTCCGCGTTCAATACGTAGTTGGCCTCGGAAGGCACGAGTTCGGCACGTATGATTCGAAATCCATAATCGGCGCAAGATGCATCGAAGGCCAGTAAAAGGCCGATAAGAAAGCTCCATTGATTCAGGCGGCGGAGCACTAGCAGGATTTCGCTATGCGGGCGTAATAAAAACCATCCATCCCCTGCTCGCCGGTCAGTATCTGCCGACCATGATTTACGGATACCCCCCAAGTCGCCTCAATGGGCATTTCTCGCGCGTCGGAATGGGTCTCGAGGAAGTCGGCGATTCTCACTTCGTTTTCTTGCCGCAAAATAGAACATGTAGCGTAAAGCAACAACCCGCCTGGTGCCAGCATAGACCAGACCGCGTCCAAAATCCGCCGCTGTATATCCTCCAATGCCAGGATGTCACCCGACGTACGTAACACCTTAATGTCCGGATGACGGCGTATGACCCCGGTGGCGGAACAAGGCGCATCTAACAAAATGCGGTCAAAAGCCTGCCCGTCCCACCAACTTTTCGGATCTGCGGCATCGGCGGTCAATACCTTGGCATTCAGACCGGCACGCGCAAGATTTTCGTGAATCCTGGTAATTCGCTCAGGAGAAATATCAATCGCGACCACTTCCTTTGAATCAGGACAGGTTTCAAGGATATGCATTAACTTGCCGCCCGGGGCCGCACAAACATCGAGCACTCGCAAACCGGGCTTCAGCTCCAAGAGCGGCGCGGCCAACTGGGCCGCGCCGTCTTGCACGGATATCCATCCCTTGGCGAACCCCGGCAAACTTTCCACCGGCACCGGGCTTTCGAGGATCACGGCGCTTTCGCATACAGGGGAAGGATGGGCTGAAATTCCAGCCTGCGCTAGTTGCTCCAAATAGGCGGCCCTAGAGAGCATTAAGCGGTTTACCCGCAAAACCAGAGGGGGAGCGACGTTGTTTTGCCGTAGAACCTCGATGTACTGATCCGGCCAGTCTCGTTGTATTTCCGAAACCAACCATTCCGGATGAGCTTCCGAAACGGTCTTGTTTTCCTCTATCCGAGCCTCCAGCGTCGATTGTTCCCGAAGATACGTACGTAGAATTCCGTTTAATAACGGCTTCGCCCAGGTTTTCCGCCGTACCGCCGATACCGTCTCAGCTACCGCAGCATGGGGCTTAACCCGAGTGTACTTAAGCTGATACAAACCCAACAGCGCCAACATCCGAAGATCAAGATCCTTGATGGGCTTTCGCGTCAGGAGCCTAAGCAGATAGTCCAGCCGCCAATACCAGCGCAACACGCCATAGCACATGGCCTGCACGAAAGCGCGGTCATTGTCTCGGGGAATTTTAGGCAGAACGGTTTCGAGCGCGTGCGTAAGCGTTCTACGCTCTCCTACTACTTGAACGAGCACATCCGCCGCCAGCTCGCGTGAATTCGACACCATCAAGTGAAACGTTCCGATTTAACCGAATGGGCGTTCAGAAACGCCTGCGCCGGCATCCGCTTTCCTCCCGGTAGCTGAACTTCCAGCAGTCGAAGCACTCCGCTACCGGTAGCGATATCCAACGTCTTCTCACGATCCAGAACCGTTCCCGGCTCGGCCGTAACAGGCTCGTTCAAGCTTTCGGCCAGCCAAACCCGTAATATTTCTCCTCGGTAAAGCGTTTCAGCCACCGGCCAGGGATTGAATGCTCTGACCCGGCGCTCCAAATCTATAGCCGCCATCGTCCAATCTAACCGAGCCTCATACTTTTCGAGCTTTGCTGCATAAGTAACCTGCGTTTCGTCCTGAACTTCGGGCCGCACCGTCTCCGCCTCGATGCCGGGCAAAGCCTCCGCAAGTGCTTCCGCGCCAAGCCGGGCCAGGCGATCATGCAACTCTCCAGCGGTTTCCAAGGGCGCGATTTTACAGCTCTTCTTATGCAACATAGGACCGGCATCCAGGCGCGACTCCACCGCCATAACAGTAATACCGGTCACTTCATCGCCGGCGAGAACGGCCCGTTGAATGGGCGCCGCGCCACGCCAACGGGGCAGCAACGAAGCATGAACGTTGACGCAGCCTAGCCGGGGAATCTCCAGGACAATCTTAGGCAAAATGAGTCCATAGGCAACCACCACCATCAAATCCGCTTTATGCGACCGAAGTCGCTCCTGCTCCTCGGGGTCCTTCAAAGTCGTTGGCTGAAAAATGGGAATGCCATGACACTGCGCCAATTGTTTGACCGGGCTTGCCGTGAGCTTCTGTCCTCGCCCCGCCGGGCGATCAGGCTGAGTATAGACCGCGCATACCTCATGCGACCCGTTTAAAAGCATCCGCAGGGTAGGAACGGCAAACTCCGGCGTACCGGCAAAAACGATTTTCATAAGCGGAAATGGTGAATTGCCACGACGCAACAGCCTGACCACATGCTGTTACGCAAAACAAAAGAAGGATTCGCTCCGCCTGGAGCGAACCCTACTCCCAAAAGTATCGGGAGATTTAAAATCAGATCGCCGCCCGTGCTTTCTGCGGCTGCTGCGCGGCCCGCTGCCGTTGATCCTTTTTCAGTTTCTTGCGGACAAGCTGGCGTTTCAATGGCGAGAGATAATCGACGAACAACTTTCCATCCAAATGGTCAATCTCATGCTGGATACAGACCGCGAGAAGGCCATCGGCTTCGAGTTCGAACGGGTCGCCGTTGCGATCCAACGCTCGAATCTTAACCGTTTCGGCACGGGCCACTTTTTCGAAAATGCCGGGAACGGACAAGCAACCCTCATCCATTTCCTCGCTCCCATTTTTTTCCACGATTTCCGGATTAATCAGGCAAACCGGGGCATCCTTTTCCTCGGACACATCGATTACCACAATGCGTTTTTGGATATTGACCTGCGTTGCGGCAAGACCTACGCCAGGAGCGGCATACATCGTCTCGAACATGTCGTCCACAAGGCGTTTGATCGACTCATCGACCAGTTGCACGGAAGCCGCCTTCTTGCGGAGCCGGTCATCGGGAAATTCAAGAATGGTTAAGATGGCCATAACTTATATCGTGGACGCTAAATACCTAAGCCAATGGAATTCTAACGAAATTCAACTAGACTTTGAACGCCGTTTCTTACAGACCCGATTTCTTTTTGAAAGTTGCACATGCCTTATTGCGAACACATTTTTACGCCGGGTCCGGCACTTTCCCCACCTGAATGGCGGCGCCATGCGTGACGAGCAGGAGACAAGATGACGCTTCGAATTCTTATCGGTGTTGGTTTATGGTTGCTCGGCGGCATTGCGTTAGCCGATCAAATCCAGCTAAATCCGGATCACCCGGACCGGTATATCGTAGTCAAAGGGGATACGTTATGGGCCATTTCCGGCAAGTTTTTGAACAAACCTTGGCAGTGGCCGGAAATTTGGCAGAACAATCCCGAAATCCGTGATCCGCAACTTATTTATCCGGGCGACGTCATTGCCCTAAGCTATGTAAATGGCGAGCCGCGTCTACAAATCGAAACGCCGTCGGATATTCGCCTTAGTCCGGAAGTTAGAGTCAGCCCGCTTGCCCAGGCCGTACCTCTCATCCCGATGGACGCGATTCGCCAGTTTTTGACCAGGCCAAAAGTCGTCAATGAACGCGAGTTAGAAGAAGCGCCTTATATTGTGAATTTTGCCGGCGAACATATCGTCGGCGGCATCGGCGACCGGATTTACGTGCGCGCCATTAAAGACAGCACCAACCAGGCTTTTACCGTTCTTAGACCGGGACAAGCCTACAAGGATTCCGTTACCGGCGATGTTCTCGGCTATGAAGCGCTTTATGTCGCCGACACTCAATTGGAGCGTACGGGCGACCCGGCGACACTGCTTTTGACCCGTGCCGAACGTGAAACCATCATCGGCGACCGGCTCTTGCCGGTTGAGCAAGAAAGAATCGAGCTTTATTTCCAGCCGCACGCTCCTCTGAAAAACATCGAAGGGCATATCATCAGCGTCGTGGACGGGGTTTCACAGATTGGTCAATACCAGGTGGTGGTAGTCGACAAAGGAACCGCCGACGGCATGGAAACCGGCCATGTCCTTGATATTTATCAGAGCGGGCGCCCAGTACGGGATATCGTCAGCCAAAGGGCCGGTGAAACCGTAGCTCTGCCCAGCGAAAAAGCCGGCTTATTGATGATCTTCCGCCCCTACGAGCGCGTCAGTTATGCGCTGGTTATGAACGCAACCCGCGCGATACACGTATTCGACACTGTTAAGACCCCTTGACGGTAGCTTCTCCGGAAAACGCTGAAGAGCTGCGCTACTGGTTGGCGCTGCATCGGGCGCCGCTAATCGGAAGCCGACGATTCTGCGCCATTCTCGCCCACTTTCACACCCCGAGAATACTGTTCGAAACCAAGGCGGCTGACCTAGCCGCCTTGGGTCTTAAAGAAAAAACCATCGCCTATCTGCGCGATCCGGATTGGCAAACAGTGGAAAGCGATTTGCGCTGGCTGAGCGCCTCCGGCCGCGCTTGCCTAACGTTACACGATCCGCGATATCCAGCGCTATTACGCGAAATAGCCGATCCGCCGCCGCTGATCTTCGTTAACGGAGACATCCTCGCCCTTTCCTCCCGACAGATTGCAATCGTCGGGAGCCGAAATCCATCGCCATCGGGCTTACGAATTGCGCGTGACATCGCTTCGGCCTTGGTTTCGGCCGGGTTTGCCGTTACCAGCGGGCTGGCGCTGGGAATCGACGCTTCCGGACATTCCGGAGCGCTTAAATCTGGCGGTATCACCATAGCCGTTGCCGCCACGGGTTTGGATCAAGTGTATCCGCGCCAGCATCAAAGTCTGGCTAATGAAATCATTGCGCGAAACGGCGCCTTGGTATCCGAATTTCCTCCCGGCACCGGCCCCAAGGCCGATCACTTCCCTCGCCGAAATCGCATCATCAGCGGCCTGTCCTTAGGCACCCTGGTCGTCGAAGCGGCCCCACGGTCGGGCTCCTTGATCACCGCACGCCTGGCGGCCGAACAGGGGCGTGAAGTGTTCGCCGTTCCCGGCTCGATTTACAATCCGCTTTCCCGCGGATGCAACGACTTGATAAAGAATGGGGTAAAGCTGGTCCAAACGGTTGACGATATTATCGAGGAATTTGAGGCGCAGTTATCCGTCCAAGCCTACAAGCCTCCACCTCAAACTGAAGCGGAAGACGATCAACCTCATATGGAACTCTTGAAATATATTGCGTATGACCCAACCTCTGTGGATACTCTAGTGGCAGCCACAGGAAATACGCCGGAAGCTATCGTTTCGATGCTTTTATTGTTGGAACTGCAAGGTCAAGTTGCCTCTACGCCCGGAGGATGCTACTTCCGGACCCAATGAATTTCCTAGCCGTTGCGCCATCCCTTAGTTGAGACCACTCAATGAAAGAAAATGTATTCGATGTCCTGATTTATCTTTTCGAAAACTATATGGATGATGATGTCGAGCTAACGCCAGACCCCGACATGATTCGCACCGAGCTTTTAGAGGCGGGTTTTCCGCAAACCGAAGTAAACAAAGCCTTTGAATGGCTCGAATCATTAACTGAGCACAATGCGATCAAGCCTGTTTCCTCGCCGGCGTTTCGCATCTTTTCCGGCCAAGAGATCGCCAAGCTCGATGCCGAATGCCGCGGTCTCCTGCTATTTCTGGAGCAAAGCGGCATCCTTACACCGGCCAGCCGCGAACTGGTCATCGACCGTGTCATGGCATTCAACGAAGAAACGATCTCTTTGGAAAACCTAAAGTGGGTTGTACTTATGGTACTTTTCAGCCAGCCCAACGAGGAACTCGCCTTCGCGCGCATGGAAAATCTCGTCTACGAGAGCCTGCCCAACTATCTGCATTGATGTGCCACCCGTTTCTCCATGTTTTCTGCCGAAGAAACCGGAGAATTGTCCTTAACACGAATAGCTTGCACCTTATAGAATTCGATGAGCCAAAACCTGGTCATTGTTGAGTCACCGGCGAAAGCCAAGACCATTGAAAAATATCTCGGCCGAGATTTTCAGGTCTATGCGTCCTATGGCCATGTCCGTGACCTTGTTCCCAAAGAAGGAGCAGTAGACCCCGATCATGATTTCTCGATGAAGTATGAACTCATCGAGAAAAACGAGAAGCACGTACAGACCATCGCCAAGGCCGCTCAGAAAGCGAACGCTCTGTTCCTCGCGACCGACCCGGACCGGGAAGGCGAGGCAATTTCTTGGCATATCTACGAGATCCTGAAAAACCGGCAGGTACTCGACAACAAACCGGTGCACCGTGTCGTTTTCCATGAAATCACCAAACGCGCCATTCTCGAAGCGATTCAAAATCCCAAAGCGCTCTCCATCGACCTAATCAACGCGCAGCAGGCGCGCCGGGCGCTGGACTACTTGGTCGGCTTTAAACTGTCGCCCTTGTTATGGAAGAAGATTCGGCGCGGCCTCTCGGCGGGACGGGTGCAAAGCCCGGCACTGCGGATGATCGTCGAGCGCGAAATCGAGATCGAAAACTTCACGATCCGGGAATACTGGACTCTCGACGCCGATCTCGATGCCGACGGCCAAAAGTTCCGTGCCCGGCTCATCAATCTGAATGGCGCTAAGCTGGAGCAATTTAGCATCCTCAATGAGGAACAGGCGAGCCAAGCAAGAGACGCACTGCTTTCGGAAGCCAATGGCAAGCTTCAGGTGGTGAAGATCGAAGAGAAGGAGCGCAAGAGGAATCCCGCGGCACCGTTCATCACATCCACGTTGCAACAGGAAGCGGCGCGCAAGCTGGGTTTCACCACCAAGCGCACCATGGCTATCGCTCAGCAGCTTTATGAAGGCATCGATTTGGGCGGTGAGACCACCGGACTCATCACGTACATGCGTACCGATTCGGTCAACCTCGCCAACGAAGCGGTGCAGGAACTTCGCGAACTTATCGCGTCCCGATTCGGCGACGAAAACGTACCCAAGCAGCCCCCCCATTACAAGACGAAGAGCAAAAACGCTCAAGAAGCCCACGAGGCCATTCGGCCCACTTCGGCTTTTCGGCTGCCAGAGCAGGTTAAGCCCTATCTTAGCCCCGAGCAATACAAGCTTTACAACCTAATCTGGAAACGGACCGTTGCATGCCAGATGGTTCACGCCACCATCAAAACGGTCTCGGTTGATTTGTCCTGCGGCACGAAAGGGGTTTTCCGTGCAACCGGCTCCACAGTGGTGAATCCAGGCTTCATGAGCGTGTACCTTGAAGGCAAGGACGATGTCCCTAGCGAAAACGATGAAAGCTTCTTGCCGGTACTCAAAGAGGGTGCATGGGTCGACTTGAACGACATCATCACCGATCAGCACTTCACGGAACCGCCACCGCGTTACACGGAAGCGAGCCTGGTTAAGGCCTTGGAGGAATATGGCATCGGCCGCCCTTCAACTTACGCGTCGATTATTTCAACGCTACAGCAGCGTCATTACGTCGTGCTGGAAACCAAACGGTTTTATCCGACCGACGTAGGGCGGATCGTCAATAAATTCTTGACGGAACACTTCACCCAATACGTCGATTACAACTTCACCGCCAATTTGGAGGACGATCTGGACGCCGTTTCGCGCGGCGAAAGAAATTGGATTCCTCTGATGCGGGACTTTTGGCAGCCGTTCAAGTCACTGATCGACACCAAGGATGAAAGCTTAAGACGTGCGGATGTCACGCACGAATCGCTCGACGAGGCGTGCCCGGAATGCGGTGGACAACTTTCCATCCGTTTGGGGCGTAACGGTCGCTTTATAGGTTGCACCAATTACCCTGAGTGCAAGTACACCCGCAATATGAACGGCGAAGCTGCGCCGCCGGCACCGGAGATTGTGGAAGGAAAGCTCTGTCCGGCATGCGCCTCGCCATTGGTGATCAAAACCGGTAGATTTGGGAAATTCATAGGCTGCAGCACCTATCCCAAATGCAAACACATCGAGCCACTCGAAAAACCGGAGGACACCGGAGTACGTTGTCCTGAATGCAATAAGGGGCAGTTGATCAAGCGGAAGTCGCGCTTCGGAAAATTATTCTTCTCCTGCAACACCTATCCGAGTTGCAACTACGCGGTCTGGAATCCGCCCATCGCAGAGCCCTGTCCTAACTGCGCCTGGCCAATCCTGACGCTCAAAGTAACAAAACGGCGAGGCACGGAAAAAATCTGCCCTCGCAAGGAATGTGGCTATGCAGCACCCTACGAAGGTGAGCCACTGGCCGAATCCGCAACTTAACGCTGCCGGCAGGCCCGAGAAGACGTGCTTTCGCGGTTTCGTCTGAGACTCGCGGTGAGCCACCTGCGTGGTGGAGGAATCATTGCTTATCCGACCGAGGGAGTGTACGGCCTCGGCTGCAACCCTCTCGACCAACGGGCGGTGCTAGGTTTGCTGGAACTAAAAGAACGTCCCACGGCGAAAGGGCTCATTCTCATCGCCGCTGAATTCGGCCAAATCGAACCTTATCTTGACCTACCGACCGAGATCATGCGGGATAAAATCCTGGCCACATGGCCGGGACCGGCCACTTGGGTAATTCCCGCCGCCGGCTGGGTGCCGGCTTGGCTCAGAGGCGAGCACCCGACCGTAGCCGTTCGCGTCACAGACCACCCGGTGGCGGCCGCCCTATGCCGCGCTTTCGGCGGACCTATCGTTTCGACGAGCGCCAACAGAAGCGGCCATCCGCCAGCCCGTACGCCCGTTTCTGTTCGGAAGCACTTCTCAACCGAGCACCTTTTACTCATCCCCGGTCGGCTCGGGAATCTGCGCGGTCCAACGGCCGTCTATGACGCATCTACCGGTGCTCGGCTGCGTTAAACGACAACTCGATACCGTTTTAGCTTGACACGCCGATCTCTCATCCATAGCATTCCCGCATTTTGCAGGGCACTGCCGCAGCGGGAGCGAGTTCATCCTTAATGACCATATCGACTTCGTCACAGATCAACTCGACAGCCTCACAAAGTCCGAAAACGGATTTTATGGATATCCGCCGTTTGGTAGAGGAAGAAACCGCGGACGTCGACCGACTGATTCTTCGTGAACTCAGTTCCGATGTATTGCTCATCAATCAGATCGGCCGATATATCGTAAACAGCGGCGGTAAACGCCTGCGCCCGATGTTGTTACTATTGGTCTCCAAGGCCCTCCAATATCAAGGGCAACAGCACATTATCCTCGCGGCAGTCATTGAATTCATTCATACCGCCACCCTGCTCCACGACGATGTGGTCGACGAGTCAACCCTGCGACGGGGACAAAATACCGTTAATGCACTTTGGGGAAACTCGGCTAGCGTTTTAGTCGGCGACTATCTGTACTCGCGCTCGTTTGAATTGATGGTAAGCGTACAGAAGATTCGCATCATGGAGATCCTCTCCCGCACAACCACAGCCATCGCCGAGGGTGAGGTGTTGCAGCTTCTAAATTGCAATAATCCGGCGACAACCGAGCACAAATACCTCGAAGTCATCTCTCGCAAGACCGCGATTTTGTTCAGCGCTGCTGCACAGCTTGCCGCCGTTTTAACCGGTGCCGCCGAATCGACTGAACTCGCTCTGAAGAATTATGGCCTCCACCTCGGCATTGCATTTCAGTTGATCGATGATGCCTTGGATTACATGGCGAACCCCGAAGAGCTCGGAAAAAATCTCGGCGATGACTTGGCGGAAGGCAAGCCGACGCTGCCTCTAATCTATGCGATCGAGCACGGCAACGCATCGCAAGCCGCGGTACTCCGAGACGCGATCGAGAACGGCAATCGCAACGCGTTCCGCGAGGTCTACGAAATCGTTGAATCTACCGACGCAATCGCGTACACTGCACGGCGCGCTAGGGAAGAAGCAGAGAGAGCGGTTGAACTGCTCAATGTACTGCCCGCATCGGAATACAAGGACGCTCTTATTCGGCTCGCCCACTTATCGGTCGAGCGAAGCTATTAAAATCCATTATTCGGGGTGTAGCTCAGCCTGGTAGAGCACTGCTTTCGGGAGGCAGTGGCCGGAGGTTCGAATCCTCTCACCCCGACCAACTAGATCGAATCGTTACGCAAACACCTGAAGAGTAGCCGCGTAACATTTTGCGTAAACCCATTTTACGCCGACCACTCGCTTCAAACGCGTCACCTGTCTCATATCAGCCAGCTTCTCAACCGCTTCGACCAACTCATGAATATTGGTGAGCGAGTCGTAACGATATCGCCGGTCGCATGATGCAAAAGCACCGTCCGGATTTCGAGCCGAACATCAGCAGCCTGTAAGCTGCGCCCAAACGTGTGTTTCGGGTTGTGTGGACCTTGGCAGTCTCGATCACCGAACGTGCTACCCGGTTGAGAACAATCGACTGGTACTCCTTATTTTTCTCACCGAGCCAAGTACCTTTCGGACAAGGCACCGGGCAACCGGATACGATAAATACAGAGGTGTTTCACTCCGGGATTTGTATTGTCCAGTTCCGGCGCCACCAACAAACGTTCCGCTCTCGAAGGCCCCTGTTCCAGCGCTGCCGAGCCCTGATGCCATTCATGAATGAGCAATGGTTCCGGGGGCAGCGGCTTAACCGTCTGGGGCTCGCTCCAGCCCCACACTCAGCCAAACGCGCGAATGCCGATCAATTGGCGCAGCGCGTCCGTACAGTGCTCGATGCGACAGCACGCCCAGGCTTTCGTCTGCAGATGCTCACGGGAATCGAAGCGTTACTATGAACGAGCCGTTCGCAGTGTCGCCCATCACCTATCCTTTCGGGGCGAGCCTGAAGGCTTCTGGCTCCGGTCGAATTTACCCTACACATTGTGGAAAACTATGGAATCGAACGATCTGATTGGCTTGGCGGCGGGAACACTGACGACGGTGTCATTTGTTCCCCAGGTTATCAAAACCTGGAAGTCCCGTTCAGCGAAAGACATCTCCTTCGGGATGTTCCTGCTGTTCAGCCTGGGCGTCGTGCTCTGGCTGATCTATGGGCTGGCGCTTCACTCCGCCCCGATTATCTTGTCCAACTTAGTGACTCTTGTCCTGTCGCTGAGCATCATTCTGATGAAGCTCGTATACAAGTGATCGGAGGACGGTGTTTCTGCCGATCAGGCAAGACCGCCACCGTACGATTGCAAGTGTCGGCAAAGGCGCGGACAAGCTAGCCGAGAACCTCAACCCAAAGCGGAGAGACACCGGGCGAGTTGCGCAATCTCTTCCTGTCCGGCAGCGAAGGATATCCGCTTTAATCTAACCGAAAGGGTCGAACTCGGATGTTCTGGGCATTTTGCTCGTACGCGATGAAGCTTTGAGCTTATAAAACCATCTTGCCCCATCGACATCAACGCACGCTGTACACCTACGTAATGTTGCGGACTTACACGGCCGGAGGCTCGCGATTAAATAAGACCTTGTAACAAACGTGTCGCGGTGCTCATGAATTTCATCAGTCACGAGTTTAGTTCCTACGCCCCACCCTTCTTATCTTTCCATTTCATTCAGGTCCGGCGATCGGTCCGAATGTACCTGGCAAAGCCCCTCGTCTTAGCGCTTCTACCCGGCGAATAGCCACGCGCCCCAGCTGCGCCCGAAATTCGCGATCGGCACAAGGGTTCTTTATAAACCCAAGCGGCCGGACTTTGGCCAGAACCGTTACGCCGGCAGGCCGGCCATCATTAGTCGGTATTCCCGTTTTAAAATAGGAGGCTGTTTCATTGAGCTGCCGTCCGGTGGCATTTTACGAGTACCCGAGAGCGATATCGAACCCGTCGAAGCGTAGGTACAAACACTATAGACCGGGCTGCATCAGCTCAAGCTTCTCGCCGCCGGATACCTTGGCTATTCATCGCTCCTCCGGTCCAAAATGTAGTGTTTGATGCATTTTGTGAAACCGCATTACTCCTTTCTCTGCCTTGACCGATTTCTAAATTAATCCCGCAAAGGTCTCGGCGCTCGTTAATGCAAACTGCCGCATTCGCCCTCACAAATGCTTGCTGGAACGATCGTCCGATTAAACCGCTGACGCCATAGCATGCTCGATTCTGGTGCACGCAGCCCCCTCTTTTCGTGCAATAGATTTATCCAGCGATGCCTGCCTTGGTATACGAAATACCGCCCATAGTCCCCCGAATTTGGAAGATCGCATTGACCAGCTCACCACGCTCGGGCATGGCATGCATTATGTATTCCCATTCTCAAAACAAGTGCTAAAGGCGGCACGCAATCAACGGACAACGGCGTCCATCGGCGGTCACTCCGACCTTCGCTGGACGCTTTTTTTTGCCCGATGATCGCTTACGCGTCTAGTTCCGGCAGCATGGTACTCAAAAACACGGGCTGACCTCTTCGAGCATGACTCGCGTTACGCCGGACCCTTACAGGCTTTAAACAGGTTCTTATTCCAACGGAACATCTATGTATAACGTACTTCGTCCCGCCATCGTCTTAATGAGCCACCTTCGCTTCCCTTATAAATTTTTATTCATCGGCTTAATCCTCGCCCTCCCGCTTGCCGTTTACCTGTACCTGCTGGTTGTCGAAATGAGCGCCGGCAGCGAATTCGCCCGCAAGGAACGGTCGGGCGTGGAATACCTAAAAACGCTGCAGCCGTTGCTCCGATATTTTCCAAAACACCGCGGCATGGTCCATGCCGCACTCAACGGGGACAGTTCGTTCGACGGTGATATCCGAGCCTTGCGAGCCGGCATCGAGCACGCCATGACCGCGGTGGACGAGATTGATAATCGGCTGGATTCCACATTGCACACCACGATTAAATGGGATGCCATCAAACAAGAATGGAATCGCTTGGCAAATCAATCCTCCGGCGTGGAATCGAAGGAAAATTTCGCCGCCCACACATCCCTTATCGCCAATTTACAGGGGTTAATCAGCCATGTCGGCGAGACGTCCAATCTCATCCTGGATCCCGCTCTCGATAGCGCTTACCTCGTCGATGCCGCAATCCTCAAGCTCCCGGCCCTGATAGAAAATCTGGGGCAAGCGCGGGGCTTGGGTACCGGAATTGCCGCGCGGCAGGCGATCGATCATGACGAGAAATCCCGTCTGATCATGCTAAACACGCTCAGCCTGGAGAATCACGGCGCGGTCGAACGCGGCATGGATGTCGTCTTCCAAACGAATTCGTCGATCAAACCTGCGCTGACAGAGAGTCTTAGAGAGAGTCTCGCCTATCTCAAGGCCTTTCTGGATTTACAGTGGAATGAGCTGATTTCCAGAGATCGCATCGTCATACCGCCTTCGGACCATTTTTCCGCCGGAACCCGCGCCATCGATGCGCAGATCACCCTCTACGATGCGGTTTTGCCGACTTTGGATCGATTGCTGGAGGATCGTATTGCCGCCTTTGACGGCAAAGTCCGTTTCGTCGGCGTGATCGCTGTCACCACAGCATTACTCTCGGTCTATCTATTTGCCGCTTTCTACCTGTCGGTGCGACAGACGGTCCACACCTTGGTTCACAGTGGCCAGCGCTTGGCCGCCGGCGATCTGACCGCGCAAACGGAAATAAGCTCACGGGATGAGTTGGTGCAGGTGGCGGACGGCTTTAATAACGTGGCTCGCGAGTTTGGCCGCTTCATCGCCAGTGTCGTCGCGTCGGCCGAGGAACTGAGCAATGCCGCCGGCGAACTCTCGGGCGCCACCGGTCGCGTCGCACACAGCGCGAATCTTCAATTCGAAGCGGCCGGAAGCACGGCGGCCGCCATGGAGGAAATGTCGGTCAGCATCAGCGAAGTGGCCCGCCATGCCGGCGAAACGGAGCGGATTTCCAATCGGGCCAGAGAATTGTCCGCGCAAGGCGAGATCGTCGTCCGCCGCACCTCCGGCGAGATGGAAAAGCTGGCCGACTCGGTCCGCCAATCTTCCGAAATGATCATGGCGCTTGGAGCGCGCTCCGACGAAATCAGCGCCATCGTCAAGGTCATCACCGACATCGCGGATCAGACCAATCTACTCGCTCTCAACGCCGCTATCGAGGCGGCCCGTGCCGGCGAACAGGGGCGAGGCTTCGCCGTGGTCGCCGACGAGGTCCGGCAGCTCGCCGCCCGCACTCGCAATGCGACGGAGGAAATCAGGCAAACCATCGCATCCATCCAAGACGACATTCATCGTGCCGTGGGCGCGATGCGGACCGGCAGCGAACAGGTATCGGCCGGCGTCTCGCTGGCAGCCGAGGCAGCCATCTCTCTCGCCTCCATACACGAAGGCGCATTGCAGACTGTGCAAAGCATCACCACGATCGCCGCCGCCACTCACGAGCAGAGCGTCGTCAGCCAAGACATCGCGCAGCATGTCGAGCAAATCGCGGGGAAGGCCGACGAAAGCACGATGGTCGCCCAGGAGACCTCCGCCATCGCCCGGCATCTCGAACAACTGGCAACGAACCTTAAGACGATGGTTCACCATTATCAAATCTGATCCCGTATCTATAGGAGGTATTCATGTTTCCGATTCTGACCGGCCTGACTCTGGTATCGACCTTTCTGCTGCTCCTCATCGCTATCGAACAGCACATGGAAAAAACTCTGCTCGACCGTAAAAGAGCGGGCATCGCCCACTTACGCCGAACCACAGAGCTGATGATCAGCCTTCAGCAACACCGGGGCATGGCCAATTCCTGCCTAAACGGAGACGCTACGTTCAGAACGCGCCTGCCGACCGTTCAAACGAACATCGAGCAGCAATTGCAGGCGATAGTTCCTCTCGCCGTCGGAAATGTCGACGCCCATGCGAGGCAGTTATCCCGATGGCATGTCATTCACGATTCCTGGCAAGAATTGAAGCGCGGCCTTTTCGACCTCTCTCCCGCGGAGAGTTTCGCCGCCCACACGCGGATCATCAGGGAGGTTCTGTATCTCATGGAGGAAGCGGCGGATTGCTCCGGAATAGTGTTTGATCCCGATCCGTCCAATCAGCTCATGGCGGCAATTCTGGTGCGCCGGCTTCCCGAACTGATCGAGCAGATCGGGCAGGGACGCGGACTCGGGGCGGGCGTGATCGCCGCCGGAAAATGCCCGCCGGTCTCCCGCATCAAGCTCGCATTTTTGGCCCATCGCATCGACTTTCTCCTGAACGAGACCGAGGCGGCGCTCCGGGAACTTCCTTCGCCGGCCGGGCGAAAGCTGCAAGCGGGGTTGAAGGACTGCCGCGACTCGACCCGGCAATTCGTGAATCTTCTCAACGGACGGGTCATTCAGCCGGCACACATCGACCTTAAACTCAAACCCTATTTTGCCGAGGCGACCCGGGCAATCGAGGCCAATATCGCGCTGATCGATCAACTCGCGGACACGCTCCACAGCTTGTTCGCTGTGCAAATCGGCGATCTGGCAAGGCCGAACCGCTACGCGCCGTTGCTCCCCGCCGCTATTTCAACGGCGTTCGTCCTTGTCCCGCTGACGTGGCTACTGCCATAGTTCTGAACCAGAAGGATTTCCACGTCATGGCGTGTTCGCGCTTTCAACCGTTCGACGCCATCGAACGTTACTCAGACCAAAGGTCTTTTTTGATCAAATATAAAATGCTGGCAAAAACCTGCAGCAATACCCCTCCAATCGACAGCGCAAACCAGGCAAAAACGACGAAGCCATAGTGCAAGGGCGCTGCAAATATCTCTTCCATGAACCAGAAGGTGTGGCCCCATTCGTTGTAGCCGACGTTCGGCAAAAGCGTGAACGGACCGACCACGGAAAAAAGGTAGGGCACGGACAATCCTTTTGCGAAGAAGGGCAGGCGCGTCTTCGCGTACAGAAAAGCCCCGAAACCCGTAATGATGTAAACCGGGTAGCTTAGATAAAACACGACGATGTGATTGGGGGTAAAGTCGGTATCGCGCACGACCGTTTGATGCCAAGTCGCATCCTGTTCGGTGAAGAAGCTCGTTCCCCAGTAGAAGGCCCACGCATAGGCGGCCAGCCAGATCAGGTGCGTCATGTTCCGGCGCAGCTCCTCGCGCGGGGTCAATGTCACTACACTGCGATCACGGGTTTTCCATAGCAGTTCCCGCAGGGCATCGCCTTTTGCTCTGATCAGCACCGTCTCGGTGTCGATGAAGTGCGCCCAATAGTTCTCCAAATTGCGATCTCGGCTCCGCCATAGCCATCCCCACAAGAGAGCGGCCACGACGATTTCCAGCACGATTTCCGCGTAAAAAAGATTCATCCAGTAGGTCTCGAACTCCGGCGCAAAGGCGTCTAGCCCGGTCGACCACGCATAAACTCCCTCATACCAGCGAACCGCTACGTACAGCACCGCATAGCCCGCTAACACGAGAACCAGACGCCTCAAATTGAACAAAGGCGGTTCTTTCGCGGCGGCATTTTCAATTTCGGTTTGAGTCGACGTAGACACAAGGCACCTTTTCGCCAAGTCGAAACCCATTCATTGGACCAGAGCGCTCGAAAAACAATCCCGCCTTAGAGGTTGTGAAAAAACCTACTGCGCGGACTCGGGTCGCTCGCGACGGTTTTTCACAATCTCTTAGCCAACCTTCAGCACCACGAGGGAAATATCGTCATCGAAGGACCGGCTTTGGCAAAACTTCCCGAGTTCGTCGACGATAATCTCGATAAGCTCTTGGGGTGAAGCTTGAGAATGAGTAATAAAAAGCTCGCACAGACGAGGTTCACCGAAAAATTCCCCCTGTTTATTTCGAGCTTCGGTAACCCCATCGGTATAAAGAAGCACCATATCGCCCTCATTCAAAGAGAGCGCTTTCTCTTCAAACGCTACGCCTTTCTTAACGCCTAAAATGAGCCCTTCGGCATCCAATTCCGTACAATTCCGCTCGCCTCTGCGCAGCAATAGCGGGCGATTGTGCCCCGCATTGGCATAGGTAATCCAGCGCGTATCCGCGTGGTATCTCAGATAGAACATGGAGATAAAAAAGCTGGCCCGGTTCAAATCCTCGAACAGGATATCGTTCAAGACCGACAGGGTCTTTTCCGCGCCGTTGCGGAGCCTCGGCTGGCCTTTCGCCATCCAGTCGGTTCCCATCTTCAAAGTGCTGCGGGTTTCGGCCATGATCAGAGCAGCGCCCACCGAGTGCCCGGAAACGTCGGCTATCACGATATCGACCCCCTCTTCCGTGGCGAAATAATCGAAATAATCGCCGCCTACATGGACGGCTGGCAGACAATACCCCGCCACCAGAGCGCCATCCATCCGCAGCGGGACGCTAGGCAAGAGGGACAACTGGATCTGCCGGGCGATTTCCATCTCGTGGCGTTCTTCTTCTATTCGCCGCAATGCCGTGACATCGGTCTGCGTACCGATGAAATGAGTCAGCTTGCCGTGATCGTCCCTCACCGGAGAGATGAACAGCTCGTTCCAAAACGGCGTGCCGTCCTTGCGGTAATTTTTCAGCGTCAGGTGGCAATCGCGCTCTTCGCGCACGGCCTTCCGAATTTCCTCGATCGCGTTCGGATCGGTCTCCGGGCCTTGCAGGAAGCGGGGATTCCACCCGATCACCTCGTCCCGGCTGCTGCCCGTCATCTGGACAAAGGCGGGATTGGCGTAGATGATGGGATTTCCCGGCTGATGAGGATCGGTGATGATGATACCGACGCTGGAAGCCGCGATGGCCCGGTCTCGAAGCCTTAGAGCATCCTCAAAACGCTTGCGTTCGGTAACGTCGTGATCCACCCCGCGCCACCTCAACAAGTGGCCCCGGTTATCGGAGAGCGGGATTCCGGTGGATTCGGTAAACACTTCGCGGCCATCCTTGTGCCGATAGCGGTTGATCAGGCGGAGGAAAGGCTCCTCGCGGGCGATCAACTCGGGCGCAAGTGCCGCGACGCGTTCCCTGTCTTCCGGGAAAAATAACTCGTAATAGGGTTTTCCGATGATCTCCTTGGCGTCATAACCGAGAATACTCTTCACCGCGGCACTGGAGTAGCTGTAGCGGCCGTCAGCATCCTGCTCCCAGATCCACTCGCAGGTCATATCGACGACCTGGCGGAACCGCGATTCGCTTTCCCGCAGCGACTCCTCGGCAACTTTGCTTTCGGTGATGTCCTCGACCATATCGATGGCGAATTGCAGTTCGCCCTTGAATCCGTAGGTTCCCGAAACGATTTTGCGGACCCAGACCACTGTGCCGTTTTTCCGGATAAAGCGCTTGTCCAGGTTGTAGTGTTTGTATCTGCCTTCGACCAAGCCTTTAAACTGCCGCGCGCTGATCTCGAGATCTTCCGGGTAACTCAGATCGAAAATAACCCGGCCGTGCAGTTCCTCGGCGCCAAAGCCCAGCATCTCCTGCAGGGCGATGTTGCATTCCCTGATTCTTCCGTTCTTGTCCAAGAGCGCAATGCCGATGCCGGCCCGTTCGAAAATCGCCCGGAACCGGGCTTCGCTTTCCCGCAAGGCGATCTCAGTGAGCTTGCGTTCGGCGATTTCCGCCCGCAGGGTCACTCCGGCCGCTGTAAGCTCCAGGGTCTGTGTCTTAGCCCGCTTTTCCAATTCGTCGTGGCTCCTGCGCAACGCTTCTTCGCGTTGCCGCAGTTCGGCGATGGCTCGGTCCTTTTTGCGGTTGATTTCGGTAAGACGCTTGTGTGTCCGCTCCAAGCTTTCGTTGAGCAGGTGCATTTTGGTCATGGTGTCACCATGGCCGTAGGACGTCCTGTCGAAGGGTGCCAGAGCCTCCCGAAAAAATACCTCGGCCTGCAATTCGATATCGACGTCTTCAGCGGGAGCACCGGCTTGGGCCAAAAGCTCAGCCAGCGCTTTATGGTGGATCGCGGCCAGAACCGGAAGACTCACGTTCTCCGCGATTGCTTTGCGTCCCAGCCGATAGGCCCGCAACAATGGATTCCCCTCCACTCCGGCCAAATAGTCCCGCAATGCCTCGACGTATTGCACTGCTAGCTCACGTCCACCACGTTCGACTGTTTCTTCATTCATCACATGTCTCCGAGATGCAGCCGTGCGGTGTCTGCTTGGGAAGACGCTGCATCCTTCGGGACGAAAAAGGCTCCCGGCTTATTGGACTCGCGGACCGGCGCCCAATTCAATCGGCCCCGCTCAAAAGAAGCTCCGAACAAATCCTGAAATTGCTTGTGTTGCGCCCTTCAACCGCACTCAGGATAAACTCCGCGAAGCGGCGTCGAAACACGAAGATTCCACACTTCGACGCCGCGCCAGGGACATGCTCGGAGTTTTCAAATCGGTCGGCGATGTCTCACGCAGTGACCGGCAAGAGGGCCCTGCTCATCGCACCCATTTCTTCATCGTCACCGTCGTGCCCTTCCCGACTTCGGACACGACATTGAACTCGTCCATGAGCCGCTTGGCGCCCGCCAAGCCCAGCCCGGCACTACCGCTCGTCGAATAACCCTCCTGCATGGCCAGTTCGACATCGGGAATACCTGGCCCCTCGTCGCGAGCCACGACCATGATGCCTTGCGCGCCTTCCTTTTGCGCCTTGTCCAGAAGGATTTCTCCCTTTCCGGCGTATTGAAGGATGTTGAGCGCCACTTCCGAGATGGCCATGGCGATAAAGCTTTGTTCGACCGACCAGAAGCCCAACTCCGCCGCCAATAAGCGTGCCTGCTGGCGAGCGATCAGAATTTGCGACTCCGAATCAATGAATACTCGTATTTCGTCGGTCATGAACTTTTCTGTCCGCTCGCTGAACCACCCATATATAGAATTGTGGTGTAAAGCGTTCTTGCGGTTCCCTCGTAATTCCAGTTCTTGCCGCATATCGGCCATAGATTGAGAGTACATGACGCGGCGCCTTCTAGCCATGCCAAGCGATGGCGGTCAGATCTTTTTTCGATTTGCTCGATGGAACGCGCGGGCAGTTTATTGGCCTAAAGCGGGTGAGCCGACCTTCGATGCCGCCGGACTCGGGCAAACATCGTTGTCTTCAACCCAATTCCGACGCAAGGGCGCGAGCTATCCGTCCGGAATCGGCATCGCACACGGTCTGCACACCAATGGTGAATTCAAATGAGGCGCATTAGCCTTCACCTGCCATGCTGCCCTTATATACGATCCTGAGATCGCCCGCCGGACTGTACGGATTGCAGGTCGCATTGCTCGCGGGTACTTATTTTCTGACTGCCAAGCTCGGATTGTCACTCGCTATACCACCCGGCAATGCCAGCGTGGTCTGGCCACCAGCCGGAATCGCACTGGCTGCCGTGCTCGTGTTCGGGCGTCGTCTGTGGCCGGGTATCGGGCTAGGAGCCGGTCTTGCGAATGCATCGACGGAAGTCTCTCCCTTGGGCGCCATGAGTATCAGTCTCGGCAATACCGTGGAAGCGCTCGTGGGCGCGTTCCTGCTCAACCGATTCAGCCGTCCTATCGTCCCCTTCGAGCGCGTTCGCCATGTTTTCCTGTTCGCTTTCTTCGCCGCCGTCAGTAGCGTGATTGCGGCCACTCTGGGCGTAACCAGTCTTTACTGGGATGGGCTGATCGAGGAATCGGCCTATGGCATCAATTGGATCACGTGGTGGCTGGGGGATATCGTCAGCCTCCTTGTCATAACCCCCTCGCTGCTATTAGTTCGGCAATCAGCGAGAAACACCGCCATCCCCATTCGCCTTGAACCTCTGTGTTTTTATGGACTGCTCGTGATAAGCGGCCTGGCGGTATTCGGGCATTGGCTGCCGAGTTCGATCATCAAGCCACTCCCGTACACGTTGATTCCTTTTGTGCTATATGCCGCGTTTCGCATGGGTCAAGAACATGTCGCCATCACTCTGACCGGAATCGCGGCGGTCGCGATCCTTGCCACGGTACTCGGCTCGGGCCCCTTTGCCGGGATGCCGCTGCATCAATCGTTGTTTTCGCTGCAGGCATTCATCGGATCCTCCACCCTGATCGGGTTCACGCTCTCGGCGGTCGTGCTGCACCGACGGCGTGTCGAAGAGGCGCTGCTCGAAAGCGAGGCACGCTTACGCGAGCGCACGGAATTGCTGGAGTGCATACTCGCCACGACCGATAGTCCCATTTTCATCAAGGACAAGGCGGGCCGCTATCTCGCCTGTAATGACGCGCTGTTGCGCCTGTTCAGCTTCCGGTCCGAAGACGTCATCGGCCGTACGGAATTCGAGGTCTTTCCGCGAGAGATGGCGCAACAGTTTCGGGACAACGACCTCCGCCTCCTGGCCAAGGGAGGGACCGAACGGTTCGAGGAAATCATCCGGCTGCCAAACGGCAAACAGCGTCTTTATCTCAGCAATAAAGGCGCCTATCGGGACGCCGCCGGAAGACCGGCGGGGATCGTGGGGATCAGCACCGACATCACCGAGCGCAAGCATATGGAAGAAGTGCTACGTGAGACCGACCAGCGCAAGAATGAATTCATTGCCATGCTCGGGCATGAGCTTCGGAATCCGTTGGCACCGATCCAGAATGCGGTGCGCATCCTGGGCAAGCTTAATCCCGGTGATCCTAAGTTGAACTGGGCGCGGGATATGATAGATCGCCAGGTGAACCACTTGGCGCGGCTGGTGGATGATCTCCTGGATGTGTCACGGATTGTCCAGGGCAAACTGACGCTGCGAAAAGCCCCGGTGGATTTGGCTAGGGTAATCGATCAGGCCATCGAGACCAGTCGGCCATTCATTGAAGAACGTCGCCATGCCTTTGCCGTTTCGGTGCCCGAGCAGCCCGTCCGGTTTGAAGGCGATCACGTGCGACTCGCCCAAGTGGTTACGAATCTTCTCGATAACGCGGCGAAGTACACGCCGGCAGGCGGCCGGATTTGGCTGACCGTTTCTTGTAAAGATGACGAAGTCATCATTTCCGTACGAGATACGGGGGAAGGCATCTCAGGCGCCTTGCTCCCACATCTTTTTGACGTGTTCACTCAAGCCGAACGGACGCTGGATCGCGCCCAGGGCGGCCTTGGAATCGGTTTGACCATCGTGCAAAAAATCGTGGAATTGCATGGAGGGCGAGTCGAAGCCCATAGCGAAGGTTCTGGCCGGGGCAGCGAATTTGTGGTGCGGTTGCCGGTTCCGGTACATTAACGGGCGCACGCTTCCGCTCCGGCGCCCCGGCCATGTGCGCCGTCTCGTTCGGCCACGACACAATGGCCTCTTATAGAGGAAAACGCGATGCTAAAACGAAAGGTCACCAAACGGGCCATCCAGGAACGGCTTAAAGCCGATGCGAAAAAGCTCTCCGAGGGCGATTTCAAGAGGGTAATCGCGAAGGCCGACGAGATAAAGCAGAAGTTTGAATCCAAAGGCCCTCTCGGTCGTTTCCTGAACGATGTCAGACTGATGATTGCGCTGGTGAGGGACTATCTAAACGGCACCTATCGCCAAATCCCCTGGTATGCCCTTTCGGCCATTGTCGCCGCCCTCCTTTATGTGCTGAGTCCGATTGATCTCATTCCGGATGTCATCCCGATTTTGGGGTACACGGACGATGCCCTGATGTTGAGCGTCTGTCTGCTTCTGGTCGAGCAGCAACTCGCTGAATACGAAGCCTGGACGACCGAGAGGTCTACCTAAAGGCTGGGTTTGATCATTCTATGCATTGGCCGGCGCACGGTCTCGGATCGTTTTACCGGCTCATGAGCCCGGCTGGCTTTCTTGCCGCAGATCTCTCGCCCCAACCGCCACCGCGCGGGAGCCGGGATTAGGTAGCCCCACGTATTTACCGAACCGATCCCACGCGATCTAATATCCCCCACTCGGCTCCGGAGTCCGGCATCGCCCGCGGGGTGCGCGGACCGCCGCGCCGAGTACGGAACGGGACATTCCGGCCCAGAGCGCCAATGGAGCGATGGTCCTCTGGAGGTTTCCAAGGACGGTGAGAGCCTTCACTGAGTGGTGACGGGGCCGACGGGTGGGAGGCCACCCGGGCTCGCCGGAACCCGGCGGGAACACGGAGGTTCAGCCCGTCACCACGCAGTGGTTTTTCCGCGAACCGACGCTCTGCTATCGCCATGATCCACACCTCTTTTTCGTCACGGTCAGCGCGCTGGGCCCGAAGGGCCGCCCGCCTTTATGTCGCCGCACAACTGCTCAAAGCGGTCTCCCGGCTGGGTATTGGCGGCCCGGTGTCACGGACTCTAGCTCTCGTGGAAGTGATCCGAATGCTCCGGAACAGACGGCGCGTTTAATCGGATCGCCTCACGAATCGAGTAATTTCAAGCGACCGGGCCCCATCGCTCGCGGAGCGTTCTCGCCGCCTCGACCATATGGGTCAGGGCCTGCTCGACCTCCGGCCATCCACGCGTCTTGAGGCCGCAATCGGGGTTGACCCAGAGCCGTTCCGGCGCGATGGCTTCGCAGGCTTTTTCCAGAAGACGCAGCATCTCTTCTTTTTCCGGTACGCGGGGGGAATGGATGTCGTAGACGCCGGGACCGATATCATTGGGATAACGGAAGTCGTGGAAGGCGGCCAGCAAATCCATGTCGGAACGGGAGGTTTCGATGGTGATCACGTCCGCATCCAAAGCGGCGATGGCCGGCAGGATATCGCCGAACTCCGAGTAGCACATGTGGGTGTGAATCTGGGTATCGTCCGCCACGCCCGAAGACGCCAGGCGGAAGGCTCTTACCGCCCAGTCCAGATAGTCGTCCCAGTCCCGCCGCTTGAGCGGCAAACCTTCGCGAACGGCGGGTTCGTCGATCTGAATGGCCGCGACGCCTGCCTGCTCCAGGTCGCCGACTTCGTCGCGAATGGCCAGGGCGACTTGCAGGGCGGTGACGGCGCGGGGCTGGTCATCGCGCACGAAAGACCATTGCAGGATGGTCACGGGGCCGGTCAGCATGCCTTTGACGGGTTTCCGGGTCTGCCTCTGGGCATAGGCGATCCATTCCACGGTCATGGCTTTGGGTCTCGACACGTCGCCCACGATGATCGGCGGCTTGACGCAGCGGGAGCCGTAACTCTGCACCCAACCGTGCCGGGTAAAGGCGAAGCCTTCCAGTTGCTCGCCGAAATACTCCACCATGTCGTTGCGCTCGGCTTCGCCGTGCACCAAAAGATCCAGGCCGAGCGCTTCCTGCTTGTGCACGGCTTCGCGGATGGCTGTGCGCATGGCCTCGCGATAGAGGGCTTCGTTCAGTTCTCCTTTCCGGTAATCGGCGCGGGCCTTCCGGATGTCCGAGGTCTGCGGGAAAGAGCCGATCGTGGTAGTGGGAAAGGCGGGCAGCCGCAGCCGTTCCCGTTGCAAGGGAATCCGTTCGGAAAAAGGCGAATAGCGCCGGAAATCCGCTTCGGTCAGTTGTTCCAGACGAGCCTTGACCGCCGGGTTGTGAATCCGCGGCGAAGTCGCGCGGTTTTGCAACGCCCGATCCTGCACGCCCAGTTCGGTCCGGATGGCCTCCGTACCGAGCCGCAAGCCTTTGTCCACGGTCGCCAGCTCCTGAAGTTTCTGCACGGCGAAGGCTAGCCAGCTTCTGATTTCCGGGTCCAGTTCGGATTCCGGCTCCAGATCCACCGGCACGTGGAGCAGCGAGCAGCTCGGCGCCAGCCACAGCCGCTCGCCCAAACCAGCGCGGGCGGTGTCGGCCAAGGCCAGCGCGCGCCGAAGATCCGTGCGCCAGACGTTGCGGCCGTCGATGAGCCCCAGCGACAGGACCTTGTCCGAAGGATAGTCGCCGGCAAAGACCGGCACCTGCTCCGGCGCCCTGACGGCGTCGATGTGCACTCCGGCCACCGGCAGGGACTTCAGCAGTTCCACTCGCTCCGCCGCCGAATCGAAATAGGTGGCCAGAAGAACGTGAGGCCCCGCCGCCGCCAGGGTCCGGTAAACCTCGCGATAGCCGGCTAGCCATTCCGCGGGCAGATCCAGCACGAGGGCCGGCTCATCCATCTGTACCCACGAGACGCCCTGGTCCTTGAGCCTTCGAAGGATTTCCGCGTACACCGGCACCAAGCGGGGCAACAAGCTCAGCCGATCGAAATCGGTTTCCTTTGCCTTGCCCAAAAACAAATAAGTCAGGGGGCCGATCAGCACGGGCTTTGGGTTAAGCCTCAGGGCCTTGGCTTCCTCCACCTCCTCGAACAGCCATTCCACGCCCAGGCGGAACGACGTGTCGCGATGGAATTCCGGGACGATGTAGTGGTAGTTGGTATCGAACCACTTGGTCATTTCCATGGCCGGCTGATCTTTCTGGCCTCGGGCCAGTTCGAAATAGCGGTCGAGGCCCAGAGTTTCATCGCCGAAACCGAAGCGTTCGGGAATCGCGCCCAGCAATGCCGTCATATTCAGCATCTGATCGTAGTAGGCGAAATCGCCCACCGGCACCAGATCGATGCCGGCCCGGGCTTGGAGGTTCCAATGCCGTTCGCGCAACTGCCGACCGGTTTCTCGCAAGTCCGGAAGGCCGATCTTGCCGGCCCAATAGGCTTCCAGAGCCTGTTTCAACTCGCGCCGGGCGCCGATGCGGGGAAATCCCAAAGAATGCGTCACCGCCATAAAATCCTGCTCCTCTTCTTAATATTTGTCGATTTGGAACTGGCATGATCGGTTCACGGTGATTATTATTCAAACTCAACTTTTTAATAATCTTCATCGATTTCATTCATGATTCAGTCGATTTTGGAACTGCGCCATTTGCAAACCCTGCTGGCCCTGGTGGAAACCGGCAACCTGTCCCGCGCCGCGACCCGGATATATCTCACCCAGTCGGCGATCTCGCATCAGATTAAACAACTGGAGGAGCACTACGGCGTCAGCCTGTTCGAGCGCAAGAGCCAGCCGCTGCGGCTCTCGCCGGCGGGCCAGCGCCTGCACACTCTCGCGGAAACGGTCATGAAACTGGTCGGAGAGGCGGAACGGGACATCGCGCGCATCGCCCAAGGCGAAGCCGGACAGCTCCGCATCGCGGTGGAGTGCCACACCTGTTTCGATTGGCTCATGCCGGCCATGGACCAGTTCCGGGAGCACTGGCCGGAAATCGAACTGGATCTGGTCTCGGGCTTTCACACCGATCCATTGACCCTATTGCTGGAAAATCGGGCGGAACTGGTGGTGGTTTCGGAGCCGCAACCGCGCTCCGGGCTCGTTTTCCACCCTCTGTTCAGTTTTGAAATCGTCGGCCTCGTGTCGCGGCAGCATCCCTTCGCATCCCAGCCCTTTCTGAAACCGGAGGATTTCATCGAGGAAACCTTGATCAGCTATCCGGTGCCGGAAGACATGCTGGACATCGTGCGCAAGGTATTGAAGCCGGTCGGGATAGAGCCGAAGCGGCGCACCGCCGAGCTGACCGTGGCGATCTTGCAGCTGGTGGCCAGCCGGCGCGGCATCGCGGCCTTGCCCAACTGGACGGTGCAGAGCTATCTCGATCGGGACTACGTTCTGGCAAAACCCATCGGCAAAAAAGGCCTGTGGAGCGCGTTGCACGCGGCGACCACCGAGGCAATGGCGGCATCGGCCTTCATGCTGGACTTTCTCGATACCGTGCGTTCCAGCAGTTTCCGAAACCTACGGGGTCTCCAACCACTCCCGGACTTGTAATCCGTTCGGTCTATCCGAACAGGAGCTTGGAACCTCGGATCGCAATCCGTACGTAACTTTACGAGCTTACACGGCATGCGAAGAAGGATTGAATAGAGCCTCTTAAAACTCCCTTGTCACACCTTATGCTGGACTTCATCGGCCACGGCCCCAGCGCGTTCCACCATCGATTTCACCGACTAGCCGTTCAGCCCCGCTCGATCTCATTAACGGATCGATCGGTTTTACGTCTATAATGGATAAATCTTCCACAGCTATGAATCCCCGATTGTCTCAACCCAGCGCCAAAATCCCCCTCGGTACGACCGTACTGTATAAACCCAAGCGACCGGATTTTTTCAAGGACCTCCACCCCGGTCAGCCCGCCAAGATCACGCGCTATTCGCGCTTCAACAGCGGCGATTGTTTTATCGAACTTCCTTCCGGCGGCATTTTGCGGGTGCCCGAGAGCGACATCGAACCCGTCGCCGCGTAGCATCAACCAATCACGACGGATTCGGTAAAAACCCGCCCAGGTATCGCAACACCGGCTTAGGGCCGTTCCTGTTGTTCTCGTTCCTTTTTCGGAATCTTCTCCTTGGTGCTGGCGGCATCGATTAGGGCGTGGCACTGGCTGTCTTCGGCCAGGCCGAGTTCGACCCAGGGAATCAACGCGGCGGCGGGAGTCAAAAGCGCACCCAGGGCTACGGAGGCCGCGGCGCGGCCAGCGAGTGGCGCGGGCTCCGGATACGGCCGCGGCTTCTTCAGGTTTCCGCCGATTTTGATGGGAGTCCTCGCGCTGAACGGACTGAAGTCCTTGGGATGAGCGGACAGACGGAGATCCAGCGCTTCGGTGGCCAGATTGACCTGGCCTTCCAAAAGAACATTGGTATCCGTGGTATCCATCAGGAACAACTGAGTCTTCACCACGCCGTCGCTGATGATAAAATCGGCGATGGTGCAGCGCACCGGAATGCTCGGGTCTTTGCCTATGAGCTTCTGCAGGCTCTCGGCGATGTCGACCCCGAGGAGTTCCATCATCAGGTTGCTGATGCGGCCCTGCTCCATCAGAATCGTGATGCCGCCGTCTGCGTGGGCGGCCATCTCCGCCACCGAGTTGCCCTCAGTGGTCAGATGCAGGCGCCCGAAAAAGGTGCCGGCCGTCTCCTGTTCGAACGGGGTTCCCGCGGCCAGACGCTTAAAGGGCACCTTGTCGATTTTTCCTTTGACTTCGGTCTGTAATTTTTCGCCGCGCGCGTTCACCGTCACGTTGGAGTCGATCGCGCCGTAGCCTACGGTAAGCTTTGCCGGCTGGATCGTCAGCATGCCCCGATCCATTTTGATATCGACGAATACATCGTCCACTGGCATCCACGGGGTCACGATGTTTTTGCTCTGGAAGCGGATGTCTCCGTCGGCAGTGCGCAAGCCCTCGACAGGGTACGGCTTGTCGGGGAGCAGCCGCGGACGTTCTGGCTCCTCGGGGGACGGCGTCGGATCGGCCCCGAAAATGCCCACGAAATCCTTGAAGTCGAGCTTGCGGGAAACTACATCGCCTACCAGATAGGGCCGGTCTTTCCGCATCATGAACGTGAGATCGCCGGTGAGATCGCTATTGCCGAGATTGCCTTCGAACCCCTTCAAAAGCCAGCGTTCGCCCTCGCGGTTAATCTTTCCCCTGAACCGGTACGGCGGAGTTTCCGGTATCCACACGGGAACGACGGCGGCGAGCGCCGCAAGATCCGGCCCTTTCGCCTCGAAGCGCAAATCGGGGCCCTGAAGCTGTAAGGGTTCGGCTATCGTGCCCGCCACCTTGGCCTCGGTCTTGCCGTATGCGACCTCGACGTTTACCGGGAAGGGCTGCTCTTCTTTCCAAAGATCCAGCACTGAACCGCCTCTGACCTTCAGCGTGAATTGCTCCTGCTGCAGTCGGCCCTGGCCGTTCAGTTCGACCGCCTGCTCGTCCGATTCTCCGACCGCCGTCGATACATTCATGTCCAGTTGGGTATCCATGGTCGGATCGCGGAACAACAACCGTCCGTCGTCGATGGCGAGGCTGTCGATTTTCGGAAACCACCTTTCGCTTATGGGACTCTCGGCCCGATCCCGCTCCTCTTTCTTGTCCTTGTCGCCGAACTCCCAGTTGGCCATTCCCTCGGGGTTCCGTTCCAGCAACATGCGGGGTTTCGAGACACGGATTTCCGGAAGCACGATGCGCCCCTTGAAGAGATCCGGAATCCGGACGGCGAAGGCCAGCCGGTCGAGGGTGAACATCTCCGGTTCGCTCCCCCAGGGGGCATTGGCCAGTTCCACGTCGTTGATCGTGAAGCGCGGCGTCAACGACCAATCCGCGCTCAAATCGCCGTTGATCGAGAAGTCGCGGCCGAGGGACTTGCTGACCGCCGTGGACAGGGGCTCGCGAAGCGTGTTCAGGTCGAAGAAGGCCACGATAAGGACGACGGCGAGAACCAAAATCCCGATCAAGGTCGCGATCAAGGTCCCGAGCCCGACAGCTATCCATTTCAAGAACCGCAACATAATCTTTTCCCAAGGAAAGCGATCATCGACAGGCTACCTCCCACTTCGGCGTCCGGCAGGTCGGCAACCGTTCAGACGTGCGGCGGGCGCTACTGCAAGCCCCCTCCCACGCTAATGTTGTGCTTGACGTCCATAACACCCTCAACGCCGCGGGCAATCTCCACCACCCGCTTCTTTTCGGCCTCGCTGTCGACGAGTCCGCCCAGTTGCACGATGCCCTTATCGGTCTCGACTTGAATGACGATCCCGCTCGTGCTCGGGTCCGCCAGCAATGCCGATTTGACCTCGACGGCGATCGCCTTGTCGCTCATGTACTCTCCGGCAGTCCGGGCGAAGATTCCCTCCGTGGAGTCGCCTGTTTCTGCGAATGCCGGAGGACTGGCGAAACTCGCAACGGTCACAGCCAAAAAAGTCACGAAAAAGCGTATGCGCTTAATCATGTCGAGCCTCCTTGTCGCTCGGATAGGCTTCTTTTCCTATTAATTTGCTATGACCGCCGATCCGGCAAAAAGATCGTCCGGAATGCGCTTTCCAATCTTCTGTTGCACGGACGATAGGCCCTTCGATTTCAACCGGGACCGGTTTTCGAGATCATCTTCTCGAAGCGAACACGAGTCAGCCTGAGCGCGCCAACTACAACCACCACATTAGGCACCCGCCTACATCCAAAGAAACAGCATGGCCGACAGGTCGGTGCGAACCCGCCGGCCGGTCGCGGGAAAGGTGCGCACCGCATTGTTGATACGATTGCCGAAGGCGTTGGCGTTCCCTTCATAGCGATTGAACAGCGGCGGAAATATCCGTTTCGGCGAGGTGGCCGAAAAAAACAGAGCGTTTTTCTCCAAGCCCTCCGACGTTGATCCGCACGGATCGAGATTGCCTTTCCCCTACAACGCCTGCCAGGCAAACCATAGTCCTAAGCCGAGAGAGCTGAGGCCGAGCCCGGCGGCGGCAAGCCGGCGGCCATGCAGGCGAGTCCACAGCAGCACGCCGGTCAGGCTGAGCACGACGAGTCCGCCGGCTAGCGTGTCCACCAGCAATATCCAGCCGGCGCCCAAGCTCACGCCTCGGTGCAGATTGTTGAGCAAGGCGAAGAAATTGGCTTCGCCACGCTTGACGGTGACAAAAGCGTTACCCTCCCAATATTCCGCTTGCACGAAGCGTTGCGGCGTGCGCAAAGCCACCTGCCAGCGCGCCGGCTGCTGCACGGCCACCCCATTCCAGATGACGGTCTTGCCGGGCTCCAGCGTACTCTTCGATCTTCCCGACGCGAAATTCAGCGTCTGCCCGAGCCATTCGGCCAGAGCCTCAGGATCGGCAGGGCGCGGTTCGGGCAGCGGCAGCTGAACCATGTTCTGCTCCATTCGGGCGACCGGAATTTTCATCATCTCGCGATGGTTGAGCAGGATCCCCGTAGTCCCGAACAAAAGCCCCAGCGCCGCGCCCCATAGCCCGATCCAGGCATGAACGCGGCGCAGCCATTTGAGAAATGCCCCGCGCGCCAAGCGCCTGGGGAGAAATAGGTATCCTCCCGAGGGTTTGACGCGCGGCGGGGGTGCCGAAAGGCCGAACTCGGCGGCCCCCATCAAAATCTCACCCGTATCGCGGCGTTGGCGGCGATCGGCGAGCCCGGCATGATGTTGTTGTTGCTGTGTGCCGAAGCGAAATACTCCTTGTCGAAGAGGTTTTCGACATTTACCTGCACCTGGACATTGTCGTTGATCGTGTAGTAGACGGCTCCATCGAAGCGGAGAAAGCCAGGCAGGGTGACAAGATTATCGGTGGCCGCGAACATTTCGCTACGGTATACCGCGCCCAGGCCGACGCCCCACTGCGGCGTAAAGTCGTAGCGGTTCCACAACGAGAAGGTGTGTTCCGGGATCTGGGCCACCTTGTTGCCTTTCGGGGCGCTGGCCGAGAGGCTCTCGGTGATCTCGGCATCCTGGTAGGCGTATCCGCCGATGACGCGCCACTGGTCGGTGATGTTGCCGCTCATTCCCAGCTCTATTCCCCGAGTCCGCTGACCGTCGACCAGGAACGACACCGCCGGGTTGTTGGGATCGGTGGCGATGGCATTGAGGCGATCGAGCTGATAGAAGGCCAGGGTTGCTGACAGGTCGGGACGGATATCCCACTTCGCGCCCACCTCGTAGTTCTTGAATTCTTCCGGTTCCAACGAACTATTGGCCAGGGTTAGCGAAGCCAACTGATCGCCCGCCCGCGGCACATAGGCGATGCTGTAGTTGGCATACAAAGAGAGCGCGTCGAACGGCTTGAAGATCAAGCCTCCACGCGGCGACCACAGGTCGTCGTTGGTGTAAAAGGTCTGACCGTTGCGGTTGTTGCGGAAATCGACCTCGAAGCTGTCGTAGCGCAGCCCCGCCACGAGCTGCCAGTGCTTGGTGAGCTCGATCTGATCCTGAAAATAGCCCGCGGCGATGGTGGCAAGGCCGTGATTGTCCGCGTCCGTGGCATTCTGGCGGAAGGTCACGGGGCCGGTAAATCTCGGATTCGCCAAGGGAACCCTGACCGACGTCGTGTTGGGACCGACTGCCGTGAAAAAGCCGGTCTCGCGGAAGTTATCGGTTTCCTGGTGGCCGAACTCGGCGCCGGTCAAAAGGGTGTGTTTGAAAGGACCGGTCTCCAGCTCAAACGTCACATCGGTCTGGTTGAAGAAATTCTCGCGCTGGGTTGCATTGTTGTAGGCCGAGATCGACACCTGGCTGCCGCCAGCATTGACCGCTCCCGGAAAGATGTTCTGGTAGAACTTGTCGTAGATGGCATAGCGGGTGCGGTTGCGGAATTTGATTCCGCTGCCGAAGTCGTGATCGATCAGGGCGCTGAATGCATCGACGTCCGCCCAGGTCGGACTGCGCCTCGGATCGCCGAAAAACGTGCCGACGTCGGTTTCGACCGGGCGGCCCGAGAACGAGGGAATGCCGCGGTCCGCGACGCGATCGTCCTCGTAATGTTCGTAACCGAAGATCACTTGGGTCTGATCTCCCAGACGCCAGGCGACCGTCGGATTGACGCCCCAGCGCTCGGCATGGAAGCCCTCGCGGAAGCTGCGGGAACTCTCCCACATACTGGTGAGACGAACGGCGAAATTTTCGTTGATGGCCTGACCGAAGTCCCCGGTCAAACGGAATTTATCCCAAGACCCGACCTGAAAGCTCGCTTCGCGCGGGTTCTCCCAGTTCGCCTGCTTGGTTACCCGGTTGATCAGACCGCCGGAGCTGCCACGGCCGAAAATCATCGCGTTCGGGCCTTTCAGCACCTCCACCCGATCGATGTTGTAAAGATCGCGGAAATACTGGACATCGTCGCGTATGCCGTCGACGTACATATCGCCGGTCGACGCGTTGCCGCGGAAAATCACCGCGTCCCGGTTTCCTTCGCCTTGCGACATGACGACACCGGGCACATAGCGGACCGTGTCGGCGATGCTCTGCATGTTCTGGTCCTTGATCAACTCCTGCGTGATGACGGTGATCGACTGCGGGACGTCGATCAGGGGAGTGTCGGTTTTGGTTGCCGTCGTGGTGCGTCTGGCGACATAGCCTTTGGTGTCGCCGTCCGGCTCTGCCATCTTACCGACCACTTTGACCTGGTCGAGCGTGGGGGTGTCCTCGTCCGCGGCAACGACGCCATCGGCCGCGCATGCCAAGGCAAGGGCAAGAGGCGCTCCCGCGAACGCAGTCGTTTTAAGCCGGTATTTGTTCTTATTAGTCATAACTGTTTTCCCCTAGGTAACTGGTAAAGGTCGAATCGCTGGCTACCTGGCTGGAAAACGGCTGGGTGGCTGATTTGTAAATTCAAGGCTTGGCTTCGTTCGGATCGGAGACGAAGCCGATGCGCGTCACGCCGGCATTGGCCGAGGCGGCCAGGACTTCGGCGATGATTTGATAAGCCGTGGTTTTATCGGCCCGCAGATGCACCTCGGGCTGGGGCTGTTGCTGCGCTGCCGCCGCGAAGCGCTCGCGCATCCCTGCCCGGTCGATCGCTTCGTTGTTCCAGAAAAGCCGGCCGGTTCCGTCGATCGACAAATCGATATGCTCGGCTTTGTCCGTGCTCGGCTGGCTAGCCGCTCTGGGCAGATCGATCTTGACGTTATGCGTGAGCAAAGGCGTCGTGATCATGAAAATGACCAGCAATACCAGCATGATGTCGATGAGAGGGATCATGTTGATCTCGGCCGAAGGACGCATGCCGCCCTGCCCCTGACTGAAGCTTCCGAACGCCATCATGCACCTCCCGCAACGGCTTCGCCGACCGCGCCGCTTCGAGCATCGGCCTCGGTCCCGACGAAATGCGCGCCGGTGGTCAGAAACGCGAACAGGTCGTGGGCGAACGCATCGAGCTTGGCCAGCAGCAACCGGTTCGAACGGGCGAAGGCGTTGTAGGCCAGCACGGCAGGAATAGCCACGGCGAGGCCGGCGCCGGTCATGATCAGTGCTTCGCCCACCGGGCCCGCGATCTGATCGAGGCTCCCCTGCCCGCTCATGCCGATGTTGACCAGGGCGTGGTAAACACCCCAGACCGTTCCGAACAAGCCGACAAACGGTGCGGTGCTGCCGATAGATGCGAGCACGGTGAGACCCCATTCGAGCGCCGCGGTTTCTTCGTCGATGACCCGGCGCATGGAGCGCGTCAGGAACTCCGCCGCCGAGCCCGCTTCGTTCAGCCGACCCGCGCCATGCCGGGCATGATGCCGGGACGAAACCAGGGCGTGATAGGCGAGATGGGAAAACGGTTCGTCGGGATGGTGCTCTTCCAGTTGCAACTCCACGGCATGCAAGGAGGAGGCGTTCCAGAAGGACTCCAGAAAACGGGCCGTCCGGCGCCGTGCGATCAGCGCCTGCAAGTTCTTCGCCACGATGAAGTACCAACTCGCGACGGACATGGCGACGAGAATCGCGAAGATCGCTTTGCCGACCGTGTCGCTTTGCGCGAGAAAATGGGTCAAACCCAAGGTTTCTGTCGTTTCCATAGGATTATCCTTCGAGTGAGAATGAAATCGGGACCAACACCCACGCCGGCACGGGCTGATCGCCCTGGCGGGCGGGAACGAATTTCCACTGCTTGACGGCCTCGAGGGCGGCGGCATCGAGCCGGTCGAATCCGCTGGAGGTGCGGATATCGACCCGTTCGGCACCGCCGCCGGCGCTCACCAGAACGCGGAGCACCACTTTGCCCTGCTCCCTCTGACGGCGGGAAAGGACGGGATAGGCCGGCGGCGGATTCCGGAGATAGTTCGCGTTGAAGCGCGGCGGAATGACCGGGGCTGGCGGCGGCACCGGGGCTGGCGCCGTTTCGGTCGGAACTTGATGTGGAGACAGTGCTTGTTCAGCAGTTGCCCGCTGCACGGCTGCTTCGCTGGGCGTCGACAGAATCGGCGAACGCTTGACTGGCCGTTGGGCCTGCTTCGGTTTCGCTTTCGGTTTGAGCGTTTTTTCGGCCTTAGGTTTGATCGGCTCCGCCGGTTTCGGTACGGCCTGGGGCGCATCGGTTCGCGGTTGCGCCGTCGAGATCAGATCGACCATCACCGGCGCCGCCTGTGGACTCTGCGCCGCCGGCACCGACTCGCCCTCGATTAGCATCGGAAGCATCGCGGCATGGACCAGGACGGCCCCCACTATGCCCGCGGCACGGATTCCCCAATACCGATCGACTTGCAGAATGCCGGACGAAAATCGGCCCGGCGGATAAGCGGCTGCCCCCATAATGCTGCCTCACCAACAAAAGCGTAACTAAACCAAGATGTCTGGCTGGCTACCTGTGCCGTGAGGCTGGGTGGCTGGCTACAAAGGTGTGTGGGAAGCTATTGCGCGGCCCGATGACGGCGTCGCGCGGTGCTCGGTTTCCTTGCTCTCGGGCCGCTCGCGACGCTTCGCACACAACACCCTCTAAGAAACTGTTGAAAAACTGCTGCGCCTGTCCATTTCCGATTCCTACTCAACCCATCCCAAGGGGCTCGCGACGTTTTAAACAGCTTCTACGCACCCCTACGGGCGCGAACGGAAACTATTTCGTCAGAATAAGTTTGTCGTTGCTGGTTATGCGCAGGCGGTATTCGTCTCCGCCATGTTCGATCACGATTTCACGGGCGGAGCCCAACAACTCCACGCTCGTGACTCTGCGCTTCGAACGAACGGGTCCCTCATCACCCCGACGATGCGGGTGATCGGTTTCAACTCGGTTGTTAGGGCTCATACTTTTTCCTCATGTCTCACAACGGGGGGGACGGTACATCACCATGTTGCAAATGATATCCATTATCATTTTCGTTGACAACCGTTCTTGCCACCCGTCTTCAATTCGGTGGAACTACCCCGAATCCGAACGGGCGCTAAAAGATGCCGGACATTGATTTGGAAGAGGCCGCGCGACCGACTCGTCGAGCCATTGGAATCCTTGCACGACCAAGGAGGTCGTATGGATCAAAGAACCTAAGAAGATCCGCCACTGAGGTTTTTCACATAACCACCGAAAATGTCCGCCCCATAACGATTGGCAGGTTCGAATTCATCGAACATGCAAGCGTGAAGTTCGGGGCGAATTATTCGCCGGAATCGTCGGAGAAAGTCGCTGTTCGCTGGCGGCTGCCCAATCGGCTGAAGGTGGAATCCAGCGCTCTCTTCAGCTTTTCCGTAGCACCGTTGACCGCCTGTTCAATGGTTCCCGCCCGGTGGCTGACCGCTACCGGTTTCCGTCTCGCAGGGCGAGCCTCGAGCAGGCAGCGTATGTCGTCTTGGCCGCTCTTGTGAGCGTTTATATCGCTGAGGTGGACTTCCAGCCGGGTAATCCTGTCGCCGAAATGGCCCAAAGCCTTCGCCGTCGCGTCTTCAACCCAGCGGGCCAGTTCATCGCGGCCTTCGATGTTGCTGTCGGTGTTGAACTGAATCTGCATGGAAGCGTCCTTTTGCCATGGCTGTCGGGGAACGATCCGGTCCGGTCTCAATAGCGGTAGATTGCGGCAACCCCCGTCTCGGTGGGCATCCGTTCGGCGGGGACGACGACGACCTGACCGCCGGTCTTCAGGACCCATTCCGCCAGATCATCGAGCAGGTCATCGACCTCGGGATGGGCCAAATTGCCGAACTCAACCCGGCCGGTCGCGGGATCGATTCGGCCGGGAACCTCGCAGTCGGCATCGATCAGCAGCGTCGCGACCCGCCCGGCTACGGCCGCTCCAGCGACCTGCGCCGGATCGTCGGCGCCTAGGCCCTTGGCTTTCGCCGCGCCGAATGTCTCCACCAACTCGGTCAGCCGTGCCAAATAATAAGGCTCGACCGTCCGCCAGGCCCGTTCGCGCAGCGCGTCGGCGGACACCGCGTCCGGATGGATATCGATGCCTTCCGCCAGCAGGAACGGGTTGTGGCTGACCTGGCGGAAAAGATGATGATGTTCCGGCAACGCCGCCAGCAGCAAGGGCAAGCCCGAAGGCCGCGAATGGTGCTCCAGCACGGCGCGGTCGACCGCGCGGAAGAACCGCTCGGCATCGAGGTCCACCTCGTCCTTTTTCGCGCCCTGTCCATGGTGCATTGCCGGTCCCGTGGGGCCCGAGCCATAGGTGGAGATGGTCAGATGCGGTTCGGTCAATTCCTCGCCGAGCGCCTCGGTAATGGTTCTTGGAACCTCCGGGGCCAATTCGATTTCGTCCAAGGCGTCGCGGTTTCCCTCGAAGAGCTTGACCTCCCGCCGGTTCAGGCCGAGGACCTGGTAGCGGTCGGCCGACTGGAGGATGCGCAGCAGGGGTTTGGTATGGAAGCTGTCGGCCACGACCGCCAATTCGGGAACCGGCCGCTGGAGTCGATAGACCCGGAACAGGCCGGGAGCTGCCAGCACGGCCAGTCCGTCCAGCGTGTGATTCCAGAAGCCGCGATCGCCGGCCAAGGCCAGGAACGATTCGATAAGCGGCTGGACTTGCTCTTCCGGATAGGCCCGCCACAACGATTCTTCCAGTGTCTTCACAAGGTTCCGAAACCGGATCGGGTCTTGCTGGTTATCCGGGTGATGCCGATGCGTCGGCTGATACAGCGAAAGACACGGCGGCTCTTGAATGCCCAAGAGCCCGGCCGGGTAATCATTTGCCGGTAAATCCATAAAGCCTCCGGACGCTAGCCCGAATTTCTAACAATACGCAGCGTGGATAAGCATCACTAGGGACCTAGAACTTTCGGCATTTATTCCCCTTGCTCCGGCCGAAACAGGCGACGCTGCCGCCTGTTTCTCAGCGGTTATCAAGGACGAAGAGCTTCGTCGAGTGCTCTAATCCGACGAAAATATCGAGTACAGCCCGTACAACAGACCAATCCAGGCCACGGTTTTGACGATGGGCAGGCCCAAGAGAACCAGGACGCAGATCACGACCAAGCTGACACCGCTCCAAGTGCTCTTTTCCATCAGGCGATGCCCGAGCCATTGAACTGGAATCGATCGATCCCTGTGCTCCTCGATGCCGACATTCTTTTTGCTTTCGGTGGATTTGTTACGCAAACAACACCTCCTTGAAGCCGGTAACTATGATCATCCGCCGCAAAAAACGTCCGACGGTCCTTTTGTTCGACAAACGAAGGGCGACTCCGATCCCCTCATCCGCCAGCGCGTAAAAATAGCTCGCCGGGATTATCGCAACCGGGCCGAGGGAATCTTTGCACAGTGAAACGGGTCTTACTGGAATAAAGAATCTAAAAAGATCCGCCACTGGGGTATCCAACATGATCACCGAAAATGTCCGCCCCATAAGGACCGATGGATTTGAATTCATCGAATACGCCGCCCCCGACACCCAAGCCCTGGCGAAGCTTTTCCGCCAGATGGGATTTGAGGCCGTGGCCCGCCACCGGTCCAAGGACGTGGTGCTCTATCGGCAGGGCGAAATCAATTTCGTCATCAATCACGAGCCCCGGAGCTTCGCGCACCGCTTCGCCAAACGCCACGGATCCTCGATTTGCGCGTTTGCGATCCGGGTCGAAGACGCCACCGCGGCCTATCGGCGGGCGCTCGAACTGGGTGCCAAACCCTCCCCCAGCGAAGCCGGGCCGATGGAGCTCAATATTCCGGCGATCCGGGGGATCGGGCGGAGTTTGATCTATCTCGTCGACCGCTACGGAGACCGTTCGATCTACGATGTGGACTTCATCCCGGTCGAGAACGAGCCGGCAGAGCCTTTTGGGGTCGGGCTCACCCGCATCGATCATTTGACCCATAACGTGCGCAAAGGCCATATGGACGAATGGGCCAATTTCTACGAGCGCATTTTCAGCTTCAAGGAAATCCGCTATTTCGATATCCACGGCAAGGCGACGGGGTTGAAATCGCGGGCGATGGCGAGTCCTTGCGGCAAAATCCGCATTCCCATCAACGAGCCCTCCGACCCCAAGTCGCAGATTCAGGAGTATCTCAAGCTCTATCACGGCGAGGGCATTCAGCACATTGCGCTGGCCACGGACGACATCTACGCGACCGTCGAGCGGCTCCGCGACAACGGCGTCCGCTTCATGGATGTGCCCGATACCTATTACGAGCGGGTGGAGTCCCGCGTTCCGGGCCACGGGGAGGATATCGAACGCCTGCGGCGGAACCGTATCCTGATCGACGGCATTCCCAGCCCGCACACGTCCCCTCAAGATCAAAGGGAAAGAAAGGGAACGGGCCTGCTTCTGCAAATCTTCACCGAGACCGTAATCGGCCCGATTTTCTTCGAAATCATTCAAAGGAAGGGCAACGAGGGCTTTGGCGAGGGTAATTTCCAGGCGCTGTTCGAGGCGATCGAAAACGACCAGATGAAACGGGGAGTAATCTGATGTTGCGCTGGATTTCCCTGCCGAGGGTCGAGGGCGTCGCCGCCCGCCAGGCTCACGCGGATCTGCCCGAGGGCACTTTCGAACGGGAGCTGGGACGGGAAGGCTTTTACGGTCCTTCCACCCAAATGCTCCATCGCCATCCGCCGACCGGGTGGATCAGTGTCGAAGGCTTCCTCAGGCCGCGCGCCTTCGACACGAATCAACTCACCGGAACCAGCGTCTCGCCGTGGGACGCCACGCCGGTACTAGGCAATCTGCACGTCAAGCTTCGGGTCTGGCATACCTATTCCGCCATGGACCATCTGGTCCGGAACGGCGACGGCGACGAATTGCTGTTCGTCCACGAGGGCTCCGGACATCTTTATTGCGACTACGGCCATCTCGCCTTTTCCGAAGGCGACTATCTGGTGATTCCGCGGGGCACGCTCTGGCGCGTCGAAACTACCCGCATGGCCGTCTTCTTGCTGATCGAGGCGTCCAACAACACCTATCGGCTTCCCGAAAAAGGCATCGTCGGCGCTCACGCCGTGTTCGATCCGGCGGTATTGGATACGCCCAAAATCGACGAGGCTTTTCTCGCCCAGCAGTCGGACCGGACCTGGCGGGTGCTCGTAAAGCGGCGGGATCGGCTCAGCGCCATAACCTACCCTTTCAATCCGCTCGATGCCGTCGGCTGGCAAGGCACGCTGATGCCGGTCCGGCTCAACTGGCGCGATATCCGGCCGCTGATGAGCCATCGCTATCATGTCCCGCCTTCGGCCCACACCACCTTCGCCACCGAACGCTTCGTCGTGTGCACGTTCTGCCCGCGGCCGCTGGAGAGCGATCCGGGCGTGCTCCGGGTGCCGTTCTACCACAACAACGACGACTACGACGAGGTGATCTTCTATCACCGCGGACAGTTTTTCTCCCGCGACAACATCCATCCGGGCATGATGACCCTGCATCCCAGCGGGATCACCCACGGCCCCCATCCCAAGGCTCTTCAGGCGGCGAAAACGGCGTCCCGCACCGAAACCGACGAGGTGGCGGTCATGATCGACGCCCGCGACGCGCTCGAAGTGGCCGACCTGCCCCGCGGGGTCGAGTGGGAGGGCTACGTGGATTCGTGGAAATCCGCATGAAACTCGCGTCACTCAAATCCGGAGCCCGCGACGGGACTCTGGTGATCGTCGACCGGGAGCTGAAAACGGCGTTACCTGCCTCGGAATCCGGTTTCGCCACGCTGCAATCGGCGCTGGAGAACTGGGCCGACGCCGCTCCCGCACTGGAAACCACGTACCGTGCCCTCAATCAGCGCGAGCTCGATGGGCTTTCCCTGAGGCCCACCGAGCTGGCCTCCCCTCTGCCCCGCGCCTATCAATGGCTGGACGGCAGCGCCTATCTTTCCCATGTCGAGCGCGTCCGAAAGGCACGCGGAGCGCCCATGCCGCCGAGCCTGTACACCGATCCCCTGATGTACCAGGGTGGATCCGCGGCATTCCTTGGCTCCCGAGACCCGATCCGGCTTGCGGACGAAAGCTGGGGGCTGGATTTCGAGGCGGAAGTAGCGGCGATCACCGACGACGTGCCCATGGGAACGACGCCCGAAGAGGCGGCGTCGCATATCAAATTGCTGATGCTGGTCAACGACGTTTCGCTGCGCAACCTGATTCCCCAGGAACTCGCGAAGGGCTTCGGGTTCCTGCACGGCAAGCCGGGTCCGGCATTCTCCCCGATCGCCGTGACGCCCGACGAACTGGAAGACGCCTGGGATGGCGGCAAGATCCACCTTCCGCTGCTGACCTACCGGAGCGGCATTCTCGTTGGCAACCCCGATGCCGGCCAGGGCATGCAATTCGGCTTCCCCGCCCTGATCGCCCACGCCGCCAAGACCCGCCCCCTTCCCGCCGGCACCATCGTCGGTTCGGGCACCGTCAGCAATGCGGACACAGGCCGGGGCTATTCCTGCATCGCCGAAAAGCGGGTCCTCGAACAGATCGAATCCGGCGAAGCCCGGACGCCTTATCTCCGGCATGGCGAGACGGTGCGGATCGAGATGATCGACCGGGACGGGCGTTCCGTCTTCGGCGCCATCGAACAGGACGTACGGCCGTGGCAGCCTTAGAGCTGTATACCTACTTCCGAAGCTCGGCCGCCTACCGCGTCCGCATCGCCTTGAATCTCAAGAGGCTGGCTTACCAGCCGCGATTCGTGCATCTCGCGAAGGGCGAACAGCGCCGTCCCGAATACCGGGAAATCAACCCGCAGGGGTTGGTGCCGACGCTGGTGGACAAGGGAATGGTGTTCACGCAATCTTTGGCGATCATCGAGTACCTGAACGAAAAATATCCCGAGCCTCCGCTGCTGCCGAGGCGCCGCGACGAGCGAGCTTATGTCCGCGCCCTTGCCCAGATCCTCGCCTGCGATATCCACCCCTTGAACAATCTCCGGGTCACCCGCTATCTCGCGGACGTGCTGGGTCAGGACGAACCGGCCCGGACCGCCTGGATTCGGCATTGGATCGAGGAAGGGTTCGAAGCCTTCGAGGAACAGCTTACCCGGCACGACAGCGGCGGCCGATTTTGCTTCGGCGATGCGCCGACCCTCGCGGACATCTGCCTCGTGCCGCAGGTGTTCAACGCCCGGCGATTCGGCTGCGATCTGAGCGGGTTTCCGAAGATTCGCGCGATCGATGAAAACTGCCTTGCGCTCGCCGCATTCCGCGACGCGGCACCGGAGCAGCAGGCGGACGCCTCTTAAGCCTAAAAGAATTTCGGAACTACTTCGCGGGTCAAAGAAATAACTTTGGTTCTTGCGCTATCAGGAGGTTCCATGATGGCTGTCGCCAATCCCAAGCTTCAGCTCTATGCTGAGGAACATCATCTCTCGGGCCTGACCGCCCCGACGCTCGAAGCGCTTACGGCAAATCGAATGGGGTACACGGTCGATAAGGCTCAACGGTTTCTCGCCTTTCAGCGGCGCATCGACGACGAATTGTTGAAGCACCGGATTATCACCGACAACCGCTACACCGCCTGGTTCAAGCGGGGCGAGCAGACGTTCGAGCAAGTCCGGGCATTCATCGTCCAATTTTCGGTGTTCTCGAACCAGTTTCTGGCGGCCCAGCTTCAGAAGATGATCAATGCCGATTCCCTCGAAGGCATGCGAGCCTCCAAGGAAATTCTCGCCAACGAGATCGGCGTCGTCTTCAATGCCGGGCGGAAGACGTCCGCCACCCGCAATCCCGACCATGACGTCGATCCCGAACTGGTCTCCACCGAAGGCACGGTGGAAGGCGGCGCATTCCATTTCCGCGCGGCCCATTTCGAGTGGCTGCTGCGAATTGCCGGAGAACTCGGTCTCGGGTTTCAGGATCTCGGCGGCCGCAAACACGGCACCCCGTCCACCCTCCATTTCTGCGACGAACTGATCCGGCTTTATGGCAACGAGAACTACGCCATCACCCAGGCCGCCAGCTATGCCGTGGAAAATTGGGCGGCGGCCGGATTCTGGCAGGAACTGATCGACGGCTTGATCCGCTACAACGCGCGCACGGGCTCGGCCTTGCCGCTAGCCTTCTTCACCTGGCACAACCGCCTCGAAGCCCAGCACGCCCAGCATACCCAGGAAGAGCTGGAAGAACTCTATTTCACCCGCGACATCGACGAGGATGATTTCATCCGTTACGGCAACGAGATGCTCAATGGCGTGGCGGTTTTTTGGGACGGCCTGGATGAGCAGCGGCGGGCGTTGGCGAAAGCGGCGTAAGACGAATCCGATCGTGAGCGTAGGGGCCGGAATAAGCCCTTTAGCTTTGCTCAGACAGGCTACGCGTTCCCGGCATTCGATTGTGTTCTTAACCCGTTTGCCGCGCCGAGCACCAGAGCTTTCGCCGGGAATACCCCGGAGGGGCGCTTTAGGGATAAAGCGCGTTGTCCGAGGCATAGGGATATGCCTTCGGACAACTCCCGGCGAAAGCTCTGGCGCGCAGGAGACAAGCGGCAACCGGGCGGCCTTTTCTTTGGTTCCTTTCTTTTGGCCGAGCAAAAGAAAGGAACCCGACCGCGGGTTCGGAAACCCACATTCAAACAACTGTCGCAAAAGCGACTCCTTATCGAACCGGTTTTCACGGAGAACTCCGCCGGCTGGAGTTAGAGTGAAATAATCTGGAGCACCGTCTTGAATCAACCGCTCTGGCAACCCACCCATTCGCGCATCGAAAGCACGAATCTTTACCGCTTCATGCATATTCTGCGGGAACGCTGGAGCGTCGACCTGCCGGACGATGCCGCGCTCCACCGGTTTTCGGTGGAGGAGATGGAGAAGTTCTGGCTGAGCGTTTGGGACTACGCGGGAGTCGTGGCGGAGACCCGCGGCGAGAGGATCTTGAGCGACGGCGACAAGATGCCCGGCGCGCGGTTCTTTCCGGAGGCGCGGCTCAATTTCGCGGAGAATCTGCTCAAACGCCGCGACGATGGGGACGCCATTGCTTTCTGGGGCGAAGATCGAGTGCGCCGGCGGCTGAGCTGGCGCGAGCTTTACGACCGGACCAGCCGCCTGGCGCAAGCTCTCGAAGCGGGCGGCGTCGCGCCGGGCGACCGGGTCGCCGCCATCATGCCGAACCTGCCGGAAACCGTGATCGCCATGCTTGCCGCCGCATCGGTCGGAGCGACATTCACTTCCTGCTCGCCCGATTTCGGCGTGCAAGGCGTGTTGGACCGGTTTGGGCAAGTGGGTCCCAAAGCTCTGATCGCCGCCGACGGGTGCTTTTACAACGGCAAAGAGCATTCCGCGCTCGAGAAGCTTCGCACGATCGTTGCCGAGCTGCCGAAGCTCGAACGCATCGTCATCGTCCCCTATATCTCTGAGCAGCCGAAGCTTGAGCCACTGGGCCGGCGCGCGATGCACTTCGACGATTATCTCGCGCCGTACCAAGCCCGCGACATGTCCTTCGTCCGGCTGCCGTTCGACTCGCCGCTCTATATCCTCTATTCCTCCGGCACCACTGGTGTCCCGAAATGCATCGTCCACGGCGCCGGCGGCACGCTGCTCAAGCACCTAGAAGAACTCCTGCTGCAATGCGACGTGAAGCCGAACGATCGGGTGTTCTATTTCACCACCTGCGGCTGGATGATGTGGAACTGGCTGGCCTCCGCCCTCGCCTGCGGCGCCACCCTGCTCCTTTACGACGGTTCGCCCTTCCACCCTTCGGGCAATGTACTGTTCGATTTCGCCGATGCCGAAGGCATGACCCATTTCGGCACTTCGGCCAAATACATCGATGCCTTGCTCAAGGCGGGACTGGAACCGAAACGCACGCACCGTCTGACATCGCTGAGAACCGTTCTTTCGACCGGTTCGCCGCTGGCGCCGAGCAGTTTCGATTACGTCTATGAGCGCGTTAAATCCGACGTCTGCCTGTCTTCGATCTCGGGCGGCGCCGATCTGATCGGCTGCTTCGTGGGCGGCAATCCGATGGGCCCGGTCCGGCGGGGCGAGATCCAGGCCAAGGTTCTCGGCATGGCGGTCGAGATCTTCGACGAAAACGGGCGGCCGATCGTCGGCACGAAAGGCGAACTCGTTTGCACCAAGCCCTTCCCTTCGATGCCGCTAGGATTCTGGAACGACCCGGATGGAAGCAAGTACCGCGCGGCGTATTTTTCCAGGTACCCAGGCGTCTGGCGGCACGGCGACTGGGCCGAGATCACGCCGCACGGCGGCATCGTCATTCATGGCCGTTCCGATGCGGTGCTGAACCCGGGCGGCGTGCGCATCGGCACCGCCGAGATCTATCGGCAAGTCGAAGGGCTCGACGAGATCATCGAAAGCCTGGTCGTCGGCCAGGACTGGGACCATGACGTCCGCATCGTGCTGTTCGTGCGCCTCCGCGACGGTCTGAAACTGGACGAGGCGTTGGCCACGAAGATCCAGCGGCAAATCCGCGAAAATACGAGCCCGCGACATGTGCCGGCCAAGATCGTGCAGGTCGCCGACATTCCCCGCACGCTTTCGGGCAAAATCGTGGAACTCGCCGTGCGCGAGGTCATTCACGGGCGCTCGGTGAAAAATCGCGACGCACTCGCCAATCCCGAGGCGCTGGAACTCTTCAGGAATCTGCCGGAGCTCGCGAGCTGAGGCTTTGGCATAAAAGGTGCCGCCCAGGGCGGAAAACCTTTTAAGAGCGGGGAGCCGCCCCGCCCGCGGGTTCCTTTTCTTTGCTTGCCCAAAGAAAAGGAACCAAAAGAAAGGGCACCCGGAGAGCGCCCTGATCCTCCGCGTTTCGCCCGGCACCGGGGGCGATCGAAGGCACCTCCGTGTGCCTCGATCGCCGCACGCGATCCCTCGCGTGCTCCTGCGGACGATTCCGGTACCGAGCTCCAATGCTCGGGGGCGCTCTAACGGGACGATGACGTGTAGCGTCCGCTATCGCGGGCGCTACACCAAATCAGAAAACGCTCTACTCCGCCTCCAGGCGGCGATGCTTGAGCGCGTCATAACGGGACAAATAGGAGACCCATACATAAAATCCGGAAATGCGCTAGCGAGCTAAACCTCCCGAAATCCGCGCAACATCCGCTTGGAGGAGACCATCCAATGAACGAGCGCTCCACGAAAGAAATCTACTACGCCGACTATCTCCAGCTCGACCGCCTCTTGAACGCGCAGACGCCCGAAAGCCGCAAACATGGCCGGGAAGCCCACGACGAGATGCTGTTCATCATCACGCACCAGGCTTACGAGATTTGGTTCAAGCAAATCCTGCACGAACTCAAATCGGTGCTCGCCGAATTCGCGGTCACGCCTTTGGACGAACACAGCATGGGGGTCATCGTTGCCCGCCTTGAGCGCATCATTGCCATACAAAAGGTTTTGAATCAGCAAATCGACGTCCTGGAAACCATAACGCCGCTGGATTTTCTCGATTTTCGCGATTATCTGATTCCGGCTTCCGGATTTCAGAGCGTGCAATTCCGCGAGATCGAATTGCGCTTAGGGTTGGGCGTTCACGTTCCACAGCCGGTCACCGGCCGTCTCAGATCCGAGGATGTTGCATACCTGCAAGGAATCGCCCGAGAACCAAGCCTTTTCGAACGGGTGGACGACTGGTTGGCGCGCATGCCTTTCCTCAAGTTCGAGGATTTCGACTTTTGGGACAGTTATCGTCAGGCGGTCGCGGCGATGCTGGCGAGAGACCGGCGCTCAATCGAGGAAAATACTTTATTTTCCGATTCCGAGCGAAGCGCGCAACTTGCCGAGCTGGACAATACCCGGCGGAAATTCGAATCCCTGCTCGACCCGCGAGGATTCGAGCACCTGAAGGAGCAAGGACTGTTTCATCTCCGCCAAACCTCGGTGCTCTCGGCCCTCTTCATTCAGCTTTACCGCGACGAGCCGATTCTGCACCTGCCGTTCCGCCTGCTCAGTCATTTGATGGACATTGATGAACACTTCACCACGTGGCGCAGCCGCCACGCCTTGATGGCGCAGCGAATGCTGGGCGGCAAAATCGGTACCGGGGGAAGCAGCGGACATGATTATCTGCGGGAAACGGTGGACAAGAAGCGGATCTTCAAGGATTTGTTCAATCTCTCGACCTTCCTGATCCCGCGCTCGTCTTTGCCGGCCCTGCCTCGGCGACTGAAGCAGAGCCTCGACTTCCATTTCACGGGAGAGCAATGTGTTTAAGCCAGCGCCGTTTTTTGTAATGACATTTCGGTAATATCGACTCTATATACGCACGTTAAAGTGGCGCATACCTTCCACAAGAACTTATCCATTAATATGCACCACTTTAGCGTAGCCACGACACTACCGTCTGAATCACGCCATTTAATACACCCATGATCGAATTCTCCGGCAGCGAACCGACGTCCTTCGAGCCTCGACAGGGATTGCTCAGCCGTCCGGTCATGCGCGCCCTCCCCGAGCTGCGAGAGCTTCTGATACTCGCGGAGCACGTGGTGAATGCGGGCTGGGATTGGGCGCGGGTCGAGATTTTGGCGGAGTTGAGTCACGATGGCGAATCGTTTCCGCTGCTTGCCTTTCGGTTCGGCCCCTCCGATCCCGCCTTGCCGACGCTGGCGCTGTTCGGCGGGGTCCATGGGCTCGAGCGGATCGGGACGCAAGTCGTGACCTCGTACCTCCGGACTCTGTTGGAAATGGCTCGCTGGGACCGCGTGACCCGGGACATGCTCTCCACTACTCGCCTGCTGATGGTGCCCTTGGTCAATCCGGTGGGCATGTATCTCAAACGGCGCTCCAACGGCAACCGGGTCGACCTCATGCGAAACGCGCCGGTACGGGCGGAAGGACTGTCCCGCTGGCATTTGTTCGGCGGCCACCGCATTTCGCCCCGATTGCCCTGGTATCAAGGGGAGGAAGGTGCTGCCATGGAGATCGAGGCGCAAGCCCTTTGCGATTGGGTGCGCCGCGAGATATTCCCCTCCCAGGCAGCGCTCAGCATCGACGTGCATTCCGGCTACGGCAAGGTCGATCGCCTGTGGTTTCCTTTCGCGAAAACCCGGGAGCCGCTTCCGTCTCTCGCGGAGGCCGCCGCCTTGAAACACCTGATCGACAAGACCCATCCCAATCACGTCTATTGCATCGAGCCGCAATCCCGCCAGTACCTCGCCCACGGGGACTTATGGGATTACCTCTACGATGAATACCGCGCCGTTCGGCCCGACGGACGCTACATTCCCTTTACCCTGGAACTGGGTTCATGGCTCTGGGTGAAGAAGAACTGGTCGCAGGCATTCTCGGCCCTCGGTGTCTTCAATCCGCGCCTGCCGCATCGCGTGCGGCGGACGCTCAGACGCCATTTGTTCCTGTTCGATCTGTTCTACCGCGCCGTGCGTTCGCCGGAACCCTGGACCGAGCTCGACGAAACCGAGCGCGAGCGCTTGCGGCGCCAGGGGCTGGAATGGTGGTATCTCTAAAAGGTGCCGCTAACGCGGCGGTTTTTTTAGATGCGGGTCTCGCCCCGCAGGCGAGATACTTTTCTTTGTACGGCCAAAGAAAAGTATCCAAAAGAAAAGCCGCCCGGTTGCCGCTTGAATCCCTGCGCTCCTCGCTTTCGGCCGAGGTCGCCAGAAGGGGCTTCCATGCCCCTCTGGCGACGCGCGGAATCCATTCCGCGCCCCTTAAGGGCTGTTCCGGCCGAAAGCTGCGGTGCTCGGCGCGGCAAACGGGAAAAACTCCGATATTTGTTCTTTTAAACAACTCTATCGGCATGTAGGCCGAGATAGCACATCGTTCGATAGAGAGTTCTGCCTTTTTCTCCCGTATGGCGACCCCGAGCATCGGAGCCTTGGATCGGAATTGCCCGCAGGGGCACGCAATGGATTGCGTGCGGCGACAGAGGGCCAGGGACGGCCCTTCTGTCGCTCCCGATCCAAGGCGAGACGCGCAGGAATTAGGGCGCCATTCGGGTGGCCTTTTCTTTCGTCCCTTTCTTTTGGCCAAACAAAAGAAAGGGACCCGCGTGCGGGGCGGCCCCCGCTTTAGAATAAAACCGCCGCGTTAGCGGCACCTTCAATCATGCTTCCGAACATCAATCGCCGAGACGAAAAACGCTCCGAGCCAAAACGGATCGCCTGCGGCGCTTGTCATCAATTCGTCATCTAACCGCAATATTTGCGTCATACGGCCTCCGTAAAGTGCTGTCCCATCGAAGCACAGACGGAAGCTTACATGTCAGTACAAGACGCCATTTCTCTCTCGTCCCGTCCTCGCCGTTACGCCGCCGAAGTCGCCCGCGACCCGGCGACCATCCGCGCCACTCAGGCCCTGCGCTACCACGTTTTCGCCGAAGAAATGGGAGCGCGCCTTCATTCCCGGATCGAAGGCCTCGATTACGACGAGGTCGACGATTACTGCGATCATCTCTTGGTGCGCGACACCCAAACCGGGCAGATCGTCGCCTGCACCCGATTGTTGACCGACTCCCAGGCCGCGCGCCTCGGACGTTTCTATTCCGAAGGCGAATTCCACCTCGACGAGGTCTTGGCCTTGTCCGGACGCTTCCTGGAAATCGGCCGCACCTGCGTCGACCCGTCCCACCGAGGGAGCGTGGTTCTGGGTACCTTGTGGAACGGGCTGGCGGAATACGTCTACAACGGGCATTTCAATTATCTGATGGGCTGCGCCAGCATCTCGCCGGGCCCCAGCGGCTTTGCGGTCGATGCGGTCTACCGCCAGATCGAGCCGCACCAGTTCGGACCCTCGGAGCTCTCCGTAAGATCCAAAATTCCGGTTCCGGCGCACAAACGCTGCGTTCAGGATGAAAGCGGCATTCCGCCCTTGTTGCAGGCCTATCTGCGGCTGGGCTGCTGGGTTTGCGGCGACCCCTTCTGGGACGAGGATTTCAACGTCATGGACGTGTTCATTCTGCTGGACCTCTCCCGCATGCAGGCCCGCTACGAAAAGCGCTTCATCGCCACCAAGGAGGGGAATTCGCGTGCAGCGCTGCCGGCAATGGCTTAAGGCCGCGCTAATTGCCGGCATGTTCCTGATCGGTGTCGCAACAGTTGGCGCGGTGATGCCGGTGCTAAGCCGGCTGTTAGGAAGACGAGCGGCCGCTGTGAACGACGCCATCGTGGTGAACTGGAACCGCGCCGTCTGCCGGATTCTCAACCTGCATGTGCACATCGGCGGCAATCCCGACCCGAGCGCCCGACTGGTGGTGGCCAACCACATTTCCTGGCTGGACATTATCGCCCTGGGCGCGCAAGGCCCGTGCCTGTTCGTCGCCAAACGGGAGGTCGCCGACTGGCCGGTCATGGGCTATCTCGCGAAGGGAATAGGCACGCTCTTCATCGACCGGGGCGATATCGCGCAAACGGCCGCCGTTGCCGAGCAAATGGCCTGGCAGTTGCGCCAGGGCAAACGCCTCGTGCTGTTTCCGGAAGGCACCACGACAGCCGGGGACCGGGTGCTGCGCTTTCACGGCAAGCTGTTTCATCCGGCCCAACTGGCGGGGGTGCGTGTCCAGGCGGTCGCCCTGCGTTACGGGGGCGCGGCGAAGCGATGTGCTCCGTTCGTCGGCGAGGACGAATTTCTGCCGCACCTCATCGAGATACTCAAGCTCGAACGGATCGACCTGTACCTGCACTATTGCTGCGCCGTCCCGTCGGGTGTAGGCCGCGACGAGTTGGCCCAGACGACCCGCAAACAGATCGTGGCTGCGCTCGATCCGGAGATTTCTTCACGCCGCCGCCGGTTTGCTGAAAGCAGGTCCGTCATGAATTCGTAACCGATCCGTCACGGCGGCTTAAGAATCGGAGTTTAACCTGTTCGCCAGTTTCAACCGTCCCAAGGACTACCCATGAAGCTGAAATACCGTACCGTCTGGATTTCCGACGTGCATCTCGGAACGAGAGGTTGCAAGGACGAATACCTGCTCGATTTTCTCCGTCATATCGAATGCGAACGCCTTTATCTGGTAGGCGACATCATTGATTTCTGGAAGCTGAAAAACGGGCTTTACTGGCCTCGCCTGCACAACGAGATCGTGCGCACCGTCATGGCGATGGCGGCTCGGGGCACCCGGGTGATCTACATTCCGGGCAATCACGACGAAATCTTCCGGGGCTATATCGGCACGGTGTTCAACGGCATCGAGATTCATGCCCGCTGGGTCCACGAAACCGCCGCCGGCGGCCGATTCCTGGTGCTGCACGGCGACGAGTTCGACGGCGTGGTTTGCTCCAGCCGCTGGCTGGCCGTTCTGGGCAGCGGCGCGTACGACTTCCTGATCGAGGTCAACCGCTGGTTCAATCACGGCCGCCGCATCCTGGGGTTTCCCTACTGGTCGATGTCGGCCTACATCAAACACAAGGTGAAGAACGCCGTGAACTTCATCTTCGATTTCGAACGGGCGCTGATCCACGAAGCCTACGAGCAAAAGCTGGACGGCGTGATTTGCGGCCATATCCACCACGCCACGCTACGGATGGCGGAACAGGGCATTCTGTACGGCAACTGCGGGGACTGGGTGGAAAGCTGCACCGCCCTGGCGGAAAACCATGCCGGAGCCCTTTCGGTCCTCCGCTGGCTGGAAGAAAGCACTCAACTCCTGGAGGACTCCACGCTTGAAACTCGCCCTGATCACGGACGCCTGGCGCCCACAAATTAACGGCGTCGTCACCACGCTTCAAACCGTCTGCGAGCAACTTCGCGCCGCCGGGCACACGGTCGAAACCTTTACGCCGGACCAGTTTCGCAACTGGGCCTGCCCGAGCTATCCCGAAATCCGGCTGGCGCTGGGTTGCGGACCGAAGCTCCGTGCCCGGCTGGACGAGTTTCAACCCGATGCGATCCATATCGCCACCGAAGGCCCGCTGGGGCTGGCGGCCCGGAGTTATTGCAAGCGGCGCGGGCTACCGTACACGAGTTCGTTTCACACCCGCTTCGCCGAATATATCCATCTCCGCACCGGTCTGCCGCTCTCCCTGGGCTATGCCTTTCTGCGCTGGTTCCATGGCGGGAGCGAGCGGCTGATGACCGCGACGCCGACGCTGTTGGAGGAACTGAAGACGCGGGGATTCGGCAATCCGGTGTTGTGGTCGCGGGGGGTGGACACGGAGCTGTTCCGTCCCCGAGGCAAGGATTTTCTTCCGGCCTCCCGCCCCGTGCTGCTCTATACCGGCCGGGTGGCGATCGAAAAAAACATCGAAGCCTTTCTCAAGCTGGATCTGCCGGGCACCAAGTACGTGGTCGGAGACGGGCCGCAGCGGGAGGAGCTTGAACGAAAGTATCCCGAAGTCCGTTTCGTCGGTTACAAGCATGGCGAGGAACTGGCCCGATATCTCGCGGCTGCCGATGTCTTCGTGTTTCCCAGCCTGACCGACACGTTCGGCCTGGTCATGCTGGAAGCTCTGGCCTGCGGCGTTCCGGTCGCGGCGTTTCCGGTGGAAGGTCCGAAGGACGTGATTCTGAGCAGCCGTGTCGGCTGTCTGGACAACGACCTTAAAAAAGCCATCACAGAGGCCCTGAAACTCAAGCCCGAAGACTGCCGCGAGTACGCCCTCCGCTATTCCTGGCGCGATTGCGCCCTGCTGTTCGAAAGCTATCTGGCGCCCATTTCGAAAACCGCCTCCCGTGCGACGGCCTGGTGGCAGCGATATTCCTAATCTCCGACCCCGAACACTGTCATCAATCCTTCATCTCCCGGTCACGGGACTGTCATCTGCCACGGCTAATGTGTAAGGGTAACCCTCAGGGAGTAGCGTGCCATGAAATTCATGCAGACGATTCAAACCTGCGATGTCAACTTGTTTCTATGGGTGACGCAACGGAAATCCCGAAGAGTGCTCGTTCGCTGCGCGCGGTGCATCTCCAAAACCGGCGACGGACACTTGTACCTGATCCTCGCCCTGGCCCTGGCGTGGACCCGACAGCCGACTGAATCGGTTCTACTGACTTGCCTGTTACTGGGCTTCGCGATCGAGCGGCCGGTCTATTTCATCCTCAAGAATCTATGCCGGCGCGATCGGCCACAGGCCGCCCTAAACATTCCGAGCTTCATTATCCCGTCCGACCGTTTCAGCTTTCCGTCCGGCCACACATCGGCGGCGTTCCTGGTAGCCACGCTGCTGAGTTTCTTTCACCCGGCCATCATGCCCCTGCTTATAGCCTGGGCGGTGCTGATGGGCATGGCGCGGGTGGTACTCGGCGTTCACTTTCCCACCGACACGCTGATCGGCGCGCTGATGGGAACCCTTTTGGCCCTTCTGAGTTTGGAGATCCAGTTGACGTGAAAGTGTTTTATGGCGTTCAGGCGACCGGCAACGGTCATATCACCCGGGCCCGTGCCATCGCGCCCAAACTTAAGCAAGCCGGAGCCGAAGTCACTTATCTGTTCACCGGCCGCCCTTGGGAAAATCTCTTTGAAATGGAAGTCTTCGGCGACTACCAATGGCGCGCCGGCCTCACCTTCGAAACCAAGGCCGGCAATGTGCGGTACATCAAGACCGCATTCCGTAATAACCTCCCGGCGTTCGTCCGCGACGTCAGAACCCTGGATTTGAGCCGGTACGACGTCGTGATCAGCGATTTCGAACCGGTAACCGCCTGGGCCGCCCGGCTGCAGGGCGTCAAAACCGTAGGCATCGGGCATCAATACGCCTTCGGCTACGATATTCCCAAGACGAAAGCCGATTTCTTGGGCAGCCAGGTGCTCAAGTATTTCGCTCCGGTCTCGGTCGGCCTGGGCGTTCATTGGCATCATTTCCACCATCCCATCCTCCCGCCCATCATCGAAACCGATCTCGACCCGGCAACGGTCCAGCCGGACAAGATCGTCGTGTACCTGCCCTTCGAGGACGTGAACCAGGTCGTCCAGTTGCTGAAACAATTCCGCCATTATCAGTTTCACATCTACAGCCCGGCCATGCTGGACAAACGCCACCCTCGGCCCGACCACATCCACGTCAAGCAGCTTTCCAGAAAGGGATTTCAGCAGGATTTTGCCGATTCCGCCGGGGTGATCTGCAATTCCGGATTCGAGTTAAGCAGCGAAGCGCTCCATCTGGGCAAAAAGCTGCTGGTCAAACCTCTGCACGGCCAGACGGAGCAGCTCTCCAATGCGCTGGCCCTGGAGGTCTTGCAACTGGGGCAAGTGATGCAAACCTTGGACGGCCCCACCATCGAAGCCTGGCTCGAACAAAGCCGGGCCATTCAGGTCAACTATCCCGATGTCGCCCAAGCCGTTGCCGACTGGCTGTTGCAAGGCGACCAGACGGTCGACAAATCCTGGGTGGATGGCATCTGGAGCCAGGTCCGCCGGATCGATGCGTGAGTTCGGATACGAAAAACCGTTTTTTTGCCTTGGCATAGCGGCAATGGATGTCCGGAAGCACGACCCAAGCTGCCGCCGAAGGCAGCGATGGTTTTAGCGGCCAAACGCCGGGAACGGCTGCCGCCTTATCCCGGCCTACCCGCGCTGAGTTCGAACATAAAAAACCCTTACGGGGGCAGAGCTCAGGGTCCAAGTGCATTTTCGGATCGACTATACGGAGTTTTGTCCCGTATGGCGCCCTGAGCATCGCCGGCTTGAGCTGGATTAGCCCGTAGGGGCGCGCAATGGATTGCGCGCGTCGCCCGAGGCACATGGATGGGCCTTCGGGCGACCCCAGCTCAAGCCGGTGACGCGCAGGAGCGAGGCGCCATCCGGGTGCCCTTTCTTTTGGTTCCTTTTCTTTGGGCAAGCAAAGAAAAGGAACTCGCCGGCGGGGCGAGACCCGCTTTAAAACAAAACGCCGCCAACGGCGGCTTCCTTAATTCAGACAATACATCAGAGCTGAAAACCACCTAATCACCCTCTGAAAACTAACCTTCAACTCACTTATGGCAGGTCAAAATCTCACAGGCTGGGCGCGCATCAATGCGGCTTTTTTCAATTCCATGAAGGGCTTCAAGGCCGTTTGGCTGAGCGAGGAAGCTTTCCGTCAGGAGATTTACCTGCTCGCGGTTACCGGTCCCTTGGGGTTCTGGCTCGGCCAAACCGGTTTCGAAAAGGCGTTGTTGGTGGGGAGTATTCTCCTGGTCCTGATCGTGGAACTGCTCAACACCGGGATCGAAATCGTGGTCGACCGGATCAGCTTCGAGCACCACGAACTGTCCGGCCGGGCGAAGGACGTGGGTTCCGCGGCGGTATTCCTGTCGCTGGCGTTGGCCGGGATTATTTGGCTGCTCGTGCTGCTGCCGAAATTCGGCTGACAGCGACGCTTCCCCCACCCTGCTCCTAAAGCGTCTTGATCCCAACGATCACGAAGGCCACCATGGCCCCGGTCGATATGGCCCGGCTGGCGGCACTTCGCCTTCGCAATACAAACTCCACGCCGTAAAGCACCACCGCCGACTGGATCGCCAGCTTGGCGTAGTTCACGTCGCCGAAGACCGGCAGGTTGGCCGCCGCCAGCAGGATGAACACAAGCAGATAGTCGGACGGGGTGACGGAAAAATAATAGCGTTCGGAGAAACGCACGCCCACGGCAATAGCGGCCGCCAAGATCAGGAAAAAGTATTTCAGCCCGGCTTGCCATAAGGGCCGCTCCATTACACCGGAGAGTTCAATCGAATAAATCACCAAGATGACGCAGGAATAAATCACGAACCGCTCGACCCATTTGACCGCCGGCAGTCGAAGTAAACGGAAGAGCAGCCAAGCCGCGAAGCTTGCGACTACGAAGTAACTGATATCGGGAGCCAGCTCCTTGGCCGCCACGCTTCCCATCACCAGAAATCCGGTGATCAGCAGGCTGAGCACCTGATTCGGGGTTTGATCCAGCCTTGCCCGGTCGCGCGCACGCTTGAGAAAAGCCGTTACAGGCGAAGGACCGCGGGGATGCATGCCGCTATGCAGCCGCCAGTTAAGCATTCGGGCGAGCGGATAAAACAGGACGATCACCGCGCTCAAAGCCAGATAAAAACTCGCTATCACCCAGTACGACTCGTAGCGAAGCAGATAGGCCGACGCCACGAACAAAGATTGTATGGCGTAAATGATCAGTACCGCCTCGTACTGATCGAACCCTAAGGCCAGAAGCTTATGGTGGAAATGATTCTTGTCCGGTTTGAACGGGGATCGGCCTTCGGCGATCCGTTGCCCCATAACCATCAAGGTATCGATGATGGGCAGTCCGAGAATGGGCAGCGCGAGTCCTGGTGTCAGCGCCGTATTCACTTGCTCGGTCAGCATCAGCGCCAGCACGCCCAGGCTAAACCCGAGGAACTGACTGCCGGTATCGCCCATGAATACCATGGCCGGATGGGTGTTGTAACGGAGAAAGCCCAGCGTTGCGCCGATAATGGCCAGGCTTGTAAAAACCAGCTCGTCGCCTTCCGCGAGATCGGCCAAGGAAGCGATGCAGGCGAGGCTTAGGAGACTCAAGCCGGCGGCGAGCCCGTCGAGGCCGTCCGACAGGTTGGTGGCGTTGGTGGTCCCGAGGAGAAAAAAAACGGTCAAGGGGTAGGAAACAAACCGCGGAATTTCTCCGCTCTCGAGCCCGGGCAACCTTTCGATAACCACGCCGCCGAGCCAAACCACCACTGCAATCGCCAATAACTGTCCGCCGAACTTGATCCGGTAATCGAGGTCGACGCGATCGTCCCACAGGCCGAAGGCAGTGATCACACCGATGCCGAAAAGAACCATCTCGGTACTTCGGCTCAAGTCGATCCAGGCCAAAACGGACGCGACAGCGCCCAAGACCATGCCGATTCCGCCGATCCGAGGGATAGCGGTGCTGTGAATCTTGCGTCCGTCCGGCACATCGACAAACCTCAGACGAGGCGCCAGCCGCATGAATACCGCGACCAAAACCATCGCGACGAACAAAGCGGTGAGAAAGACGAAGAAATGAACCATAAACCGAGGCAGCCCCACACATCCGTTGCAGTGATATCGACGGCAACTTGCCGTAGCCTCTCGTTCCCCTAGTATTCCGCTTTTCGCCGAATTCCCGTTCCGGGGAGATCACGGGATGGGCATCGATACGATTGCCGTTTTGCCGGCGCATGCGATCCTGGCGTTCAGTTCGCGATGTACCGATCCAATCGCGGTATCAGCAAGGCGAGAAAACTGACGAGGCGATCCTCTGCCTCCGCCAGCTTCTCGCCCTCCGGCACATAAGTCGTAAGGCGTACCAGTGCGCCGTCGCTACGGTTTAGCGTCAGCGCGTCCCAGAACAGATACCACTTGACAAGATACTCGTTCGTCATGTTGCGGCCGCGCTGTTGAAACCAGTAATAAACCAGTTGCCTGTCCGTGCCCTTATGGATCAGAACCCGATTGACCCGGAGCTCATCGCCGTACAGCCGGATGCCGGGAACGGACACCATTTCCAAAGACTTGATCTGCCATCCGCCGCCCGGTATGCAGGAACGCGGCGAATGCACCGACTCTCCCTTGCGCTGCGAAGCGTAATAGGCCGAATAGAAATTCACCGCCGGCGTGCCATCCTTGGCGAAATTGGCCAGGATGTAATCGTCGAACTTCAGCACGTCGATATACTGCTGCTCCATGATCTCCCGCCGTCCCTGCCAGGCGTCCATCCTCATCGGAAACTCCGCGAACGTCTGCCGCGGGGGAACCAGTTCTTCCCTTTTTTCGAGGGACAACGCTAAACCGGCCGCAACCACCAGCACGCCCCCGACCACCCAAAATTCCCGTGGCAAGGTCCGCTCCCGAAGCGACCTGCCCGCTGGCAGAGGCGCCGGGAATGTGACGCCGAATACTTCCCTCAACGGCCGCTTGTCTTTGCCGATCCGCGCCAACAGCCAAATCTCGCCGATCAGAATGCCCGTACACGCCACGAAAAGGATCCAGCCCTCGAAATCATGCAGAAACCCTTCCGCCATCGACGTGCCCCAATATTCCACGAGGATGCCTATTACGCCTACGCGGAGGCTGTTCATAAAAACGGTGATGGGAAGGCTCGACAGAAACACCACCGCCCGTTTCCAAAACGCTGCTTTGAAGAAGACAGCGCAGATAAACGCCAGGCTCATGAGCGGAAACAGGTATCGAAGTCCACTGCACGCTTCCACGACCTGTAGCTTGTACGCGCCGAGGTCGATGACATTTCCCTCGAGGTAGACGCTGATATCGCAGAGACGGATCAGAGAAACGCCGAGCTGCGACGAAATCAGCTGCAATTTCGTGGAGAGTCCTTGATATAAAAAATTCGGCAACGGAATCGCGAAAGCCAGCAAGAACAACGCAACCCAGACTTCCTTAAATACGCGTCGTCCTGCTACCGCCAGAACAAGTCCGCACAACACAATCAGAAAGGCATATTGAATGACGATATAAAGCGTGGCCAACTCGCCGATGAAATAAAGCGCCAGACCCAGAACAACGACGACGACCCCGGCCCATGATCCGGTAAAGGGTATTTCGGCGATCTCATTCTTTTTCTGCCAAATGAGGAAAGCGGTTATAAAAGGAATCAGGATTCCATGGCTATATTCCTCGCTACTGATCCATGTTCCGATCAACATTTCGATTTCCTCGAAAAACGTGAGGATCAAAAGGCCGATCAAGCAGGCAAGTCCTATCCAAAATCCTGGAGTGGTTTTCCAGGACTGCACCGCCGAATTCGCTGCAACCATATTCTTTATCCTTTTAATAGGCATTTGATACCCATTAACTCATTCGAATATATGGCGTTTTCATATATCGATCAGATCGGCATTCATATTCATTCTTATCACTTTTCGATCGAAGCACTAAGAAAACTCCGATCAACTCTGCAAAAGAAGCAAACTATCCGCGTAATGCTTTGGGTCAGAATGTCCTCACCCAACCCTCTCCCAAAGGAACAATGCCGTTCAGTTAAGCCGTCATGCCGGCGGGGAATGCCGGAATGACAGGCCTTAGGACTTGGCCGCCAATAACATCCCGTTCTACTTGAAAACGATGGTAGGGTGGGTTAGGCGCGCACTGCCACGAACCATTCCGTGGCCGCGGGACTCTCCGCGCGCCGTAACCCACCGGTTCCGCGGCTTTGCCCGGTGGGTTACGGCGCGCGGAACCACCAAAGGAAGTTTGCTGGTTCCGTGCGATGCGCGCCTAACCCACCCTACACCGGACACACGAATCGGAACGTTGTTTTCGGCCATATCCTTAACTTAACGGCATTGCCCAAACGGAGAGGGCTTTTTCAGAGTTTCCCCAACAGGGCGACGGCATGAACCTATTCGCCGGCAAGACAGGGGAATCTTGATACCCATACCGGATGCCGAAAACGCGCCAGCTGGCTTTGTTAACATCCCATCGAAAGATGAGTTTCTGTCTGAACATTCACGGCAAGCCGATATGGTCGGATTTTAAACTTTTCGACAAACTCACCTCGTCGGACGCGGCGGCACGATTCTCGGCTTTATCCGGTGCCAAGGAGCCGAGCATGACGCTCCACGCTTGCACCGCGTGTCGCTTTTCGAAGCTCCGCTCGAACGCGGACCTGGCTTGTCGGCCCATCGCGCGAACGGTATCCGGGTCCTTCGACCATTCGTCAATAATCTCCGCCAGGCTCGCGCCATCGCCCGACTCGATCGTACGACCGCACCCGGCGCCGCGGATGATACGCGGGACGTCTCCCTCCGGATCACCCACGTAAAGCGTGGCCCTTCCCGCAGCGCAGACGCCGTAAAACTTGCTGGGGACGATCAACCCTTCGAGTCCTGGTCGAAGAGAAACCAGGTGGATATCCGCGGCGCTCAGGCTGTAAGCCAGCTGTTCCGTGGGCTGATACGGGCGGAACAATACATTGGGCAGATTCCGCTCGCGCACGAATTGCTCGATTTCGGCGCGTTGCGCTCCGCCGCCGATGAATAGAAAGCGTATCTTGGGCCGATTACGCAATCGTCGGATCGCGTCGAGAATGGTCTCGAACTCGTGAGCTCGTCCTAGATTGCCCGAATATCCGACCACGAACGAGTCCTCAAGCCCCCATTCCGCTCGAAGCGCATTGTTCTCCGGCGCAATCGGCTTTAGCGACTCGCCGTCGGCCCAGTTGGCGATCACGCGGATACGCGAAGGAGGTACGCCCTGGGCCTGCAAGCGTTCCTGCATACGCTCGCCCAGCACGATGTTCGCCGCGGCACGCCGCAACGACCAGTTCCTGAGCCGCCGCAGCACCGGAGCGCCCCAATTCATTCCCCGGACCTTGAGCACCAAGGCGACCTCCGGAAATAGATCCTGAATCCAATTGAAGACGGTACACCCGCGCAGCGCCGCGATGGCGACCGCCATTACGGAAATCAGGGGAGGATCGGTCTTGGCGATGATGAGATCGCCCGGACGAGTGATGCGAACGAGGGCGGCTGCCGCCCCGAGATAAAAGGTGACGTAATCCAGCGCCCGCCCGGCCAGACGATGGCGTCCGAACCCTGAGGTGCGGACTCTCCGCACGACGACCCCCGAAATCACTTCTCGGGGCGGCAAATCCGCTTTCGGATTCTCATAAAGCTGCCGGCTGGCGATAATCCAGACGGGGTAATCCTTTGCCAGCTCGAAAACCAGCCCGGACAACATTTGACTGGTGGCCGAATGATCCGGATAAAAAAACCGGTTAATAAAGACGATCCTGCGTCTTTCATCCCCGGATAACCCGATACCTGATCCGTTTCGCCGGATTTCCGCCATATACTCCATTGGCTTCCGCCTCCTTGCTCAAAACGCTGCCGGCCATCAGTACCGAATTGCGCCGGCACTTGGCCCCCGGACAGACTAGACAGCGTGCGCCTATCCACACCCCTTCATCAATATGTATTTCCCCCAGCACTAACCCGAACTTTCTATCCTTATAGTCGTGATTACCGGTCAGCAGCATGGCTCCTTGGGAAATACAGACGTTCGATCCTATCTGCACCGGCGCGAGGTTATCGATCCCCGCTCCCTCGCCGATCCAGACATGGTCGCCGATGGTGAGATTCCAGGGATATTTGATATTGACCCTCGGCTTAATGACCAGTCCTGTCCCGATCTTGGCACCGAAACATCTCAGCACGAAGGTTTTCGGCGAGGAAAAGGGGCAGAGCCAGGAATCGAACAGAACGGCATTCAGCGCGTACCAAACGGCACGCTTGCCGAATCCGGCGGAGCAAACATATTGACCCGGCCGATAATCGGCCAAGGATGGTGTCAGCGACGAGGAATCCATTTCCATGAGTTCTCTCCCTCCAGGAAATCCACACTAACTCGCCTGTAAAACCGGAGCGCTAGTGTCGCTTCCCTAAAAATTCCTTGGTAACCCGCCACCAGTCCGCGGACTCGACCCATTTAGTCTGCCATCCTCCCCACAACACGGCTCCGTCGGCCAATCTTTTTGCCGTTTCCAATTGCAGGCGCCAGTAGTATCCCGGAATAAACTTGCCTTTCATTTTGGCATTGGATTCATGAAACTGCGGCCAAAGAAAGACATAGATCGGCTTTCCCTTAGCCAAGCGGCGCGCCTCCTTAATGTTCGCCTCCGCATATTTGAGCCATCCATTCCGGTCTTCATAAAATGCATAAAGGGATGGAAAAAGGATATCCACCCGGTTTGCCAATTCCTGGTATTTGTCATTATCCGCCTGCCATTTTCGATAGGCCGGGCTCTGCTTCCCCTTCATGGCACGCCAATAATCACGGACCGGCGGAACTCCGTAGTATCCGATCTTCAGAGATGGTGCGCATTTACGAAATATTCCCAATAAAGTAAGCAGCTTTTGCCGTGTATCGCGAACCACGGCGTCCGTCCCGGTTAAAGGCCAATGTTCAACATCGAGCACCGTTATCCGGTTTTTCTTCTGCGCCGCGGAGGCCACTGAACAAATATGGTCCGCCACCTTCTTCGAATTAAGATTCTTTCCTTTGATCCATAAGTCGCCTCCTATCAGATGAATTGAAGTTATCCCGTAAGGATCGAGATCCGGTGTATTTTTGAACAGCAGCCAGTGGTATAGCTTGAATTCCTTGGAAAAACAGGATGCCGAGGTGAATATGATGCCTATACATATACCTTTAATAATGATCAGCAAATACCTTCGATAGCTCATCGGACGAGTCCGAATTGTTCATAGGCGTCAACTGCCCTATCCGCCACCACCGGCCAGGTATAGCGCCGTTCAACCAGCCTCCTGCCAGCGCCGCCCGCGGACCGGCACTTTTCGGCGTCGCTCAAAAAGGCCGCCAATCCGTCGATCAGCGCATCGGTATTTAACGGAACGACGATGCCGGCGCCGGCTCCCGCGACTTCCGGAAAATAGCACTGTTCGCTGATCACCACTGGAACTCGACAGGCCAATGCTTCGACCACCGCAACACTGAAACCTTCGCTGCGGCTCGGAAGACAGAAGCATGCGGCATTTTTCAAGACCGAAAGTTTCCGGGAGCCATATAACGGGCCCGGCAGGTGAACGCGCCGCTTCAGCGGACGATCGCTGACGTTCCGTTCTATCGTCGAACGCTCTCCGAAATCGGCGCCGGCGATCACCAGGTCGACGGCGTCGTGTTGTTCCGCTATGCGGCGGAAGGCGGCCATCAGTAAATCCAGACCCTTTTTATGATGCAAACGCCCGAGAAAAAGGATGTAGCGATGTCCCCCGAGTTCCGGCAGGATGTCATGAATATCGAGCGTCTCTTGATTATCCACCTCGCCCAAATCAACCCCGTTCGGAATCGTCGCAACCCGGGTATTGCGGGCGATTTTCTCGACTTGCCTGCCTTCGTTCTCGGTTAATACATGAACAAAGGCGGCATTATTCAAGACAGCTTTTACGCCTAAACGTAAGGCGATTTCTTTCTTGAGCCGTTTTTGCCGAAGGCACCAGGGGTCCAGCATGCCGTGCGGGGCAATGCCATAGGCTCCGCCCAGCCGAAGCATCCAATGCGCTGCGGATTTGATCAGGGGGTCCCATACGCCGTGCAAGTGAACGAATACCCGCCGATCCAGCAGTTTTTTCAGCAGGGCCAAGCCCGGCCCCCATCCGGCGAATTCCTTCAAAGGCAGATTCGGGCAACTGAATAGGCTTACCTGATCGAAGCCGGGTAATTGCTCCCGCAGGGCCTCGACCCGGGCCTCATCCTGCGCCGACTCGGTGGCTATTATCCCGACCTCGTGCCCGCACTGGGCCTGCTGTGCCGCAAGGTGGGTCGCTACCACGGGCGGACCGCCCAAACCGAAGTCGAGACTGTGAATGACGTGCAGAATCCTCATGACATCCCTGTTTGCATCCTTTCCGCTACGCACCCTCCGGGCTACCGCGGTTTACCAACTCCGCTTTCGGAGCGGAGCATGGGCTCGAATTTGGCGAGGAGTATCGAATAAAGAAAAAACTCGTTCGATCCCAGCAGATTGCCCTGCTTGAACGTCAGAAAGAACGAGAACAACCATAGCGCCGCGATGCAGGAAAACAGGCTCCTGAGTTGGTCGTCGTTCCTCACCATCCGGTAAGACCTGAAACCCGAGCGAATGGTACCGGAGAGAATCAGGGCATACAGAACAAATCCCACGATACCCTCTTCGCCCAAAATCTCCATCGGCACGATATGGATATAGCCTCCGAGGATTCTCGGATCATAACTGGCCGAATTGCCCAATCCGAACAGCAAGGTTCCGGGTGAGGAGAACCAATGCCTCCCCAAGGCCCTGGCCATTTCCAGCCGTCCGATGGCGGCATCGGTGAGCGCCTGTTGCTTGAATCGGATGTCTTCCGCCCAAAACCAGTCCAAGCTCCATTTGACCAGTATCATGATTAGGCTGAGACTGAATAGGATAGCGAAAACCCTGGGAAAGCTTCGCACTCGATGGGCGATGCCCCAGCATACGGTGATGACGCCCAAGGTGCCCAACAACTGGCCACGGGAGCCGGAGCGAACGATGAGCACGATCGTGATCGCCAAAATGGCCCACCTTGCGCAATGCCATAGTATCGCCCGCTTGCGGAAGCGCAAAAACAGAGCCAGAAAAGCCACGTAACCCGCTATTTGGGCAACCGCCAACGGATTCCCCCCCATAACGTCCCCATACGCGTCCGAGGCGATGATCACCTGCCGCAGTTCCCAGCGCACGGTAAATAGCAGCAGAATGCAAAGGGGTGCGCCTAGCACTATCATGCCCGTGCAGAATGTCCTGATATCCTTGACTTTCCACACCAATAACGGCGCCAGGAAAATGATGGTGCCTATGTAGGGAAATGCGGATTGCCAGGCCGCGGCGCTTGTTTCGAACGACGGCGCCCACAGGGTCGAACAGTAGGCATAAAGGAAAAGCAGCAAGGTTAACCACCCGACTTTCGGGTATATATCCAGCCTGATCGATCCCCGCATCAAGGCGCGGACGACCCCCAGCAACACCAGCGATCCCGCCACCATATTGGTGAGAGTCCCATGTTCTACAAAAAAAACGCTCGATGCCTGCGACCACTGCTCCAGGGCAAACATACAGGCCGCCAATACCAAAGCAGTTACCGGATTCTTGAGAGTTCCGATCAGTATCGCGGTGAGAATTCCGAGATAAATGGCTATGATCATTTCCCTATACGCCCCTGCCTAACTTAGGTTTAAAACCTAACCATAACCTCCGTGTAAAACCGCCCACGGTCTCCCGAAACAATCTGGGCAGGCACAGATTGATCATAATCAGATAAGTTGAGGAAAAGACGCCGCCTATCAGAAAGATCTCCGCCCATTCCGGAATATCGGTCATCGCTCCGGTTAGGCTCGCAGCCATGACGGCGACACCGCTGGACAAGGCCGAAGGTATATAAAACATCGCTATATCCTTCATCCCCAATCCGATTTCTGTCCCGGCGTTCCATAAATAGAGGGGCGAAGCCACTACATAGAATGCGGCAACGGCCAAGGCGACCGTAACAGCATCGCCGTACTTCGCGGCGAACCCGACCGCCATCAGGAAGGTGACAGTCCAAATAACGGCATTCCGCAGCAGCTTCCCGAACTGTCCGAGAGACTGCAACAAAGGCACCGCCGGTTCGGCGACGGCATGCCACGCCATGGCAAAACTCAGCACCTGGATCAGGGGAATCGCGGCGAGCCACTTATCCGCAAAGAACAGTCTCACCAAGGGGCCCGCCAACACGGTTTGCAGCATGCCGAGAGGCACGGCGATCATGGAAACCGCGGACAGCGTTCTGTGAAAGGCCCGGCCGAGGCGCACTTTATCCTGTCTTATCGAACTAAACGTCGGAAAAAGGATGTTCGCCACGGTCCCCCACAGAAGCTTGGAGGTCTGGGTCGAGAAACTGAAGGCGAAAAAATAAATACCGACCAATTCGGTGGCATGAAAATAGCCGAGCAGCATATAGTCGCCCTGGCTGACCAGGGTAAAACACAAGCCGGTCGCCACTACCGTGAGACTTGTCCGGGCAAAAAATCGCCACGTGCGACACCTGAGATGCCAGCGGACTCGGGGGCGGATCGTCAAAACGAGAAAGATCAAAACAAGCACTTCGGTGATCAGCGAGGGAAGCACGAAGGAATAGGCCTCGAATCCCGTCAGCGCGAATGTGACCGATAGCATGGCGCCGACCACCGACGAAAATATGCCGAGTCCCGACAACGCCCGGAAATTCATGCGCCGCTGCAAATCCGCCTGCAGCACGGCGTTGAGCGCGGAGACCGGCTGAACGAGCGCGACGACCAGCAGTAAGCCGACGATCCGGGGTTCTTCGTATAACGAGGACGCGAGGGGAGCCGCCGCTGCCAGCAGCACGCCGCCAATCGTCCCCAGGCTGAGGGAGAACCATAAGGTTTGCTCCAGCCACAGGTCGCCCCGTTTGCGCCGTACCAGAAACTCGCGGATGCCGAACTGGCGCAACAGGGCCACGAAGGCGCTGACGGTGTAGGCAAGGCCGACGACTCCGAAGTCTTCGGGTCGAAGGAGCCAGGACAGCACGAATTGCAGTATGGCGGACGACAGCTTGGTCACCGCCGCCTGGCTGCCGAGATAGGCGAATCCTTTCAGCGCTATGGCGCTTAATCCCTGTTCCATGGCGATGAATGGGGATACTCAGTTATTCATTATCCATTTGCATTTCATATAAGCCGCCAGCACTGGAAAACCGATTAGATACTTCATACGCATCCCTACGAGCTGCTGTCTGAAAACTTTGCGGTAAACAGCGAAAGCCAAATCCGGACGGCCGTGTTGAGCGAGCTTTACGCTAAAAGCCCGAGCCACGTATGCGATCAACCTCCATCGCGACTTTCTCCCTTCAAAACCACCGGGATATTCCCCTTTTGTTTCCCGGTCGATGACCGAGGTAATACCTCTAAAATTGTTTTCGATATGGGTCGACAAGGAATTACCAGCTTTACGAAAGGCATAAGCCGGTGGCGTACGTATGAAGACGAATCCCGGCGCTGTCGATAATTTCAGAACGATATCGGTATCTTCGCAATTGGCCTGGCGCTCCACGAAACCGCCCGCCGCCAGCAAGGCATCCTTTCTCGCCACCAGGGTTCCGGTGGCGTGCATCATCGGCTCATGTTCCTTTAGAAAAAATTGCAGATTCGGATAAGCTATCGCCTTCAACGGCGCGTCCGCAGGCGGAACGGGTATTTCGTCGACGAATGGGAGAGGTTGGCCGATCAATAGCGATGGCCGCTCGAAGCGCTCGATACAGGCCGCGTAATGTCCGAGGGTGTAGGGAAACCAGGCATCATCGCCATCCAAGAAGACGATATATTCCCCGTTTGCCGCCTGGATTCCCGTGTTGCGCGCCGCCCCCGCTCCCCGGTTCCGCTGCCGGATCAGACGAACCTCGTCGCCGTAGCTTTCCACGATCTCGACCGTATCATCCTCGGAGCCGTCGTCCACCACGACGACTTCGAAATCCCGAGATCGTTGCGTCAGCACCGAATCGAGACAGGCCCGGATTGTCGCAGTACGGTTATAGGCGGGTATGACGATCGAAAAGAGCGTCTCCATTGTCGTTTCCTTCCCATCAAAAACAGCTTTCCCTATCTGCGGCTTTCACCCCGCCAGACCGAAACGAGAGACACTTTAACCCGGCGGCCTATTGGCCAATCCGATAAACAACAGAATCGGCAGTCCCAAGACATATTTCCACCGCCTGCCCCGAATCTGACGCCAAACCACTCGCCGGTAAATATCCCAGGCAAACCTAAAATACCGTTTCTCCGCGTATTTTCGGCTTATCGCTCTGGCCAGGAAAAGAATAAGCTCCCATCTCGCGCTTTCACCCTGGCTTCCCCCCGGATAGGCTCCGTTCTTTTCCGTGTCGATGATTTCCATGATTCCTTTGTAACTTTCTTCCATATCTCTGACAAAAGTCCCTGCACGGCGACTAAGTGCCAAGGCGGGGGGGGAATCGAGCCTGACGAAACCCGGCGACGCCGCCAGCCTCAGAACCAAATCGTTGTCTTCGCAAAATACTTTTTTTTCGGTAAACCCGGAAACGCGGTTCAGTGCCTTGGTCTTTGCCACAAACGTTCCGGTAAAAAAGCAGGTCGCTCCATTTTCCCTGAAGAACGACAGTACATCCTGATAATATCTGGCTTTGACAGGCTCACGGCTGCCGCTTAAAACCGGGGTTTCGTCGGTAAAACTTATGAAGCTGCCGATTAAGAACGAGGGATAGTTATAATTCCGTATAACCTCGGCATAGTTTTCCAGCGTATACGGAAACCACAGGTCATCGCTATCCAGAAATGCCACATAATCCCCATTGGCAGCCCGAATTCCGGCATTTCTCGCCGCTCCGGGCCCCTGGTTTTCCTGCCGAATGAGCCTTACCCGGTTACTATAAGATTTCACCACCTGGGCTGTGGCGTCGCGCGAGCCGTCGTCCACCACGATAATCTCGAAATCTTGCCAGCGCTGCGCCAATACCGAGTCGAGACAAGCCGGAATCTCCTTGGCACGGTTGAAAGCCGGTATGACCACAGAAAAAAACGGTTTCATGGCTGTGACGATAATTCCTTTTAATCAGTCGCAGTTGCCCGGATTCGGGGAGCGGAATCGAGGGCAATCGGGATTCCGTGATGCCGAATCCTGCATAGCGCCATACGAACGACCCGACGAGGTTCAACGAAATGGAGCCGTTTCCTCTAAAACCTCGCCCACTAGTTTCTTAACCGCCGACCGAAAAGCCTCCCGGGAAAAACGGGCGCGTACGATATCCCTGCCGTTTTGGGCCATCCACGCCGCCAATGTCGGATTTTTGAGCAGTCGGCAACAGGCCTCCGCCATTTCACGCTCGTTCCTCACCATGCTGACGCTAATTCCGTTTTTGAGGGTGTTTTCGAACCCGCGCATGCCGAAGGCCGTTCCGACACAGGTCCTGTTATATAAAAGAGATTCCAGAATCTTGATGTTGGTTCCCCCACCGGACAAAATGGGGGCCACCGAAAACGCGGCATCTCGATAGACATCCCTGATGTTTTCCACCTCCCCGCGAACATCCACACCCTCGCTTCGGCTCCAGCGCTGCCGGTCGATATCCCTAAGTCCCGCGCCGATGATCCGGAAAACGGCATCGGGTACCTCTCTTCGTATCTCCGGCCATACTTTGTCGATAAAGAAGTCGACCGCTTCGATATTGCATGTCCAGCGCAAACCGCCCACGAAGACCATAGTCTTGCCGGCCGCAGGCGGTATAGGCTCATCGGGATATTCGTCCGCCGCATACGGAATATTGGAAAGAAGCGCCGATCTCGTCCCGCGGACCCGCTCCAAATCGGTTTCTTTGGTCACGAAAACGCCGCCGCATTTAACCAATAATTTGGTTTCGACCTTTTTATAGGCCTCGGCATAGTGCAGAAGCATCGCGCGCTTCCAGGAAGGGATACCGGACATCATGCTTTTCGACTCGCGTAATTCCGAATCGAAATCGTCCACGTCTATGATGGTCGAAGCAAAATCCAAGATTCCCGAAACCGCGGCATTTCTTAGATATCGGGCAACGATCAAGTCGTACCGGCGCTTTCCAGTGACAGAGTGCAGCACGGCCGACAATTTACCGTCGGCGCGGAATAAGGATTCCCTAGTACGCAAGCTATGGGCGAGTTTCTGAATGAATGGGGGATTTAAGGGCGATAAATGCCGCCATAACCCGGTTTGGCCGGCGGGGGGAGGTGGCTCCAGCGCTCCGAGCAGGCGATAGGAAGACGGCATCCGGGACAAGTCGCCAGAAATATCCCGGGGTTGGGTAAACACGACCAAAGTATCCACCTCACCGCAGCAAGTTAGCGCTTCGTGCAACAAAGCACTGCGCTGGCGCGCCCCGGTGACGGGGGGGACGAAAAGATCGAAATCGACAAACAGTATCCGTGTCACGCTGCATTCCTGTTTTCTGCCGGGTTCCGCCATGCTCCACCCGGCCTGCGTGCGGACTTTTACGACATCCCGCTCTTTTTCCCTTCGAGACATCTCCCGTACACCCCGGCCAAGGCTTGCGCCGAACGTTCCCAGGTCAGATTCGCGGACAAAAATTCGCGAAATTGCGCGTTCCTGGGTTTTCCCCAGGCGGTCCGCACCGCGTCGCGGATTTGCTCGACGCTGTTGGGATCGACATATTCCGCATGCGAACCGAAATAATCCGGAGGACCGCCATTTCGGGTGATGACCACATTCGCCCCATGGGCCGCCGCCTCCAGCGCGACCAATCCGGTGCCTTCGTGTCGGCTGGGCAGGCAGAACACGCGGCAGCCGGTATAAAGTCCTCGGAGACTGTCGCGATCCAGAAAGCCCAACACGCGAATGTCGCGGAACTTCCGGGCGAGCGCGTGCAAGGATTCGAGTTCCCGCCCCGGTTGGGCGAAACCGGCGATGACCAGCGGATAGCCTAGAGGACCGACCGCCTCGGCCAGGCGAACCACATTCTTCCGTTCCTGGGTGTAGGCGCTGACGTGCAAAACGTATTCTTCCGGAAGGTCCAAGCGCTTGCGGACCGCCTCGGCATGCCGTTGGCCGGAATTCTCCAACTCGGTACCGTTCAACACCACTTCGACTTTGGCGGCGGAAACGCCCAGGCCCCTGACCACGCGATTGCGCTCGAAAGTCGAACGGCAAATCACGACATCGCTGTTCAAGGCCTGCCGACGCAGTTCGCCCGGAATGCTGAAGATCTTCGGATGGAGGTTTCCCGCCGCGGCGGCTAGCCGGTAGAGAAAGTTGGGCTCGTTCGAGTCGATGATGGGCGCGAACACCAATATTCCTTTGGCCATGGAGCGCCGCAGATTCTCCACCGTGTATAGCCCGAATCCGCCGATGAAGAACTGCACCACGTCGAACTCGGCAGGGTCTTGCCAATCCCAGGGATTGAGCCTCACCACCTCATGGCCGAGAGCCTCCAGCGCCTCGGCTTGAAATCTCGCCTGGGCCGCCACGCCGTTCGCCGGATTGCCGACCGCGAACATCGATGGGACCAGAAATCCGATCTTCATGATTTTTATTCCCTATGGCCACTTGCCTTGTCGCCTATCGGTTTCCGGTAGGCATTCCGAGTACGCGAGGGTATCCACAAAACCGATAGGCGGTACTAGACTTTCACCGCAATATCATGCCCCCGCCCGGCATAAAGCCTTTGGACCGCCGACGCAAAGCGCTCCGCCATGCGATCGATGCTGTAATCTTCCTCCACTCTTCGCACCGCCGCCTGCGACAGCTCGCGGCGCAACACCGAGTCGTCCAGAATCCGGGACACTTTCGCCACGAAATCGTCGGCGTCTCCCGCCCGGTAAGTCAGGCCATTGATGCCGTCCTGCAAAACCTCGAACTCCGCCGTCTGGGTCAGCGGATTGTCGTCGGTGACAACCGGGACTCCATAAGCCATGGCGTGATGGATACTCAAGCCGATGCAGGTCGCCATCACGAAAACATCGGCGCTTTTGTACCAGAGGGACAACGCCGCCTCGTCATACAGCGGCCCGACGAACCGCACCCGGTCCCGAATGCCGAGATCCTCCGCCAAGCGGCGCATCTCGTCTTCCAACGGCCCTCCGCCGATAAGAACCAGGAGCGTATCCGGGCGGCGGGCCGTCAGAACGGCATAAGCCTTCAGGAGAAAGTCCGTGCGCTTGATGGCCGTCATGCGCACCACTTGCAGCAGTATGCGTTTTTCGTCCAGGCCCATGGCGCTTTTGAAGCCGGCAAGGTCCGAATCCCGAACCCGGTCCCGTCCCGCCTTGATCGGTCCTTCGTCGATGCAGTTGTGCAGCACGGCTATTTTTTCCGCGGCGATGCCCAGTTCCCGCAACTCCCGGGAGCCACGTTCTCCGTAGCTCAACAACAGGTCGGCGATACTCCCCATATACCGGGTCAGCAGCGCCGTTATCCAACGCCGCTCGCCTATCCGGTAAAACATGGACCAGACCCCGAACGGTATACCGGCTTTCCGGCAATACAGCATCGCCGACAACTGGCTTAAATCCCTGGGATTGCCCTTGAGGACGACCACGTCCGGATCCAAGCGGCGCAAGAGTTCGAATAAGCCCGGCCTGAACAAGAAAGCCCAGGCTTTTCTCTCGGCGAGATGCACGGCGCGAAACCGATGGATTCTCCCGTCATACTGGTTGAGCTGATCCTCCGTTTCCAGGTCGGCTAATACGGTGAGATCAATCTCCGGAACGGCGGCCAGCCGCTCGAACAGCGGCACCCTATACTTCGGGATAACGGGTTCGACGATAACCAGCTTCAGCTTTTCCATGGCATGAATCTCAAGGCATACCGAACGAAATCAATTCGTTTACGAGTGATGCCTGACAAACGTATAGTTTGAAATACCATCGATATTGACTAATGAGTAACCATTTAAAACGATTTTCTTAATAGCCTCATTAATCCGGTCCTTGAACCTTTCATCGAGGGAATGAAAAACCTCATCGAATTCAACACAGATAACATCGATATTCAACCGATCACGAAAGATGGAATCTAAAATCCTATATTCGGCTCCTTCGACGTCCAGCTTTAGTAAATCAATTCTGTCATGGCCATTGTCCTGCATAATCGACCACAGCTTTTTACAAGGCGCCTCAAAGAATTTATCGGTTCCTTGCAGATTCAAAATGGAATAGGATACATGCAACGGATTTTTCGGCTCATAAAAGTGGAGAATTTCATCCTGATCCCATACGCCTACCGGCGAGAAGGATAGTCCGGGTTTGCCCTTCGCCGTGATGGCCACATAATCTATCGCTCTCGGTGTTGGGTCGAAGGAGAATACTCGGCATCGGAATCTTTCCAGAAGCGCTAAATCGAAAGTCATATCCTCGCCTACTCCAACGCAGTAACAGATCGAATCTTCATTCAACATTCCACTCGGTATCACCCAACCACCAAGCGCCGAGCCCAGTTTTTCACACGATCCGATCGACTCGATCTTTATTCCCGAAAAAATATCACGACCGAACCTTTTCAATACTCGCGCTTTTAGGTGAGTAACGGCTCTTGCAATAATTTCCGATCGAGACATCGATGAATTCATCCGAACTTAAAAATCCCTATCGAACCGGTTTACTCTCTCATTCCAAAGAGCGAACGCCTTGAGCTTTCCGGTTCGACCGATTCAATGTAATCACGGAACCACTCATAGGTCCGGGCGATGCCCTCGCGGAGTGGCATCCGCGCCTGCCAGCCCAAGGTCTTGAGCCTGGATACATCCAGCAGCTTGCGTGGCGTTCCGTCCGGCTTGCTGCTGTCGAACACCAGATCTCCCCTGAAACCGACTACGTCTTTCACCAGTTCCGCCAACTCCCGAATACTGATGTCCTCGCCCACCCCCACGTTAATGATCCGCTCATCCGAATATCGCTCCAGCAGAAACACGATGGCTTCCGCCAGATCGTCCACGTACAGGAACTCCCGCCGCGGCGTACCGGTTCCCCAAACCATAACGGACGGTGAACCTTGCGCCTTGGCTTCGTGAAATTTGCGGATCAAGGCCGGCAATACATGGGAATTTTCCAGATCGAAGTTGTCGCCGGGTCCGTAGAGATTGGTCGGCATCAGCGAAATGGCGTCAAAGCCGTGTTGACGGCGATACGCCTGGCACAGCTTGATGCCGGCGATCTTGGCCACCGCGTACCACTCATTGGTCGGCTCTAAAGAGCCCTTGAGCAGACAATCCTCTTTCATGGGCTGCGGCGCGTATTTGGGATAGATGCAGGAAGAGCCCAGAAAAACGAACTTCCGCACGCCATGGCGCCAGGCGCCGTCGATCAGATGGGTCTGGATCAGAAGATTGTCGCGTATGAAATCCGCCGGGTAGGTGTCATTGGCATGAATGCCGCCGACCCGCGCCGCAGCGTCGATCACGACCTCCGGCTGCTCGGACTCGAACAAGGCTTCGACCTCTGGCCTCTCGGTGAGATCGACCTCCGCACGGGAACGGGTGACGATACGGTGATAGCCGTGGCGCTCCAAGCATCGGACTACGGCAGATCCGACGAGCCCACGATGACCTGCAACGAAAATTTTGGCCGATTTATTCATGATGATCGAATATCCTGTAGCCTTCCCGCTGGCAAAGAGCGTCGCGCTCGGCCGCCTTGAGGTCTTCGCGCACCATCTCCGCAACCAGCCGCTCGAATGGAATCTTCGGGACCCACCCGAGTTTCTCCCGAGCTTTGGTAGGATCGCCGAGCAGCGTGTCGACCTCGGTGGGCCGGAAATAACGGGGATCGACCTCCACGATGGAGCGGCCGGTCCTAAGATCGATACCCCGCTCCTCGACGCCTTCACCCTGCCAGCGGACGGTCATGCCCAGCTCCTTGGCAGCCATCTCGACGAACTGCCTTACGGTGTATTGGATGCCCGTGGCAATGACGTAATCGTCGGGCTCTTCCTGCTGCAGCATGAGCCACTGCATCTCCACGTAATCCCTGGCATGCCCCCAGTCGCGCTTGGCGTCGAGATTTCCGAGATACAGCCGGTCCTGCAAGCCGAGCTTGATCCGCGTAAGCGCGCGGGTGATCTTCCGGGAGACGAAGGTCTCGCCCCGGAGCGGTGACTCGTGGTTGAACAGAATGCCGTTGCAGGCGTACATACCGTACGCCTCGCGGTAGTTCACCGTAATCCAATAGGCGTAGAGCTTCGCCACCGCGTAGGGCGAACGGGGATAGAACGGCGTGGTTTCTTTTTGCGGCGTTTCGACGACTTTGCCGTAAAGTTCCGACGTCGACGCCTGATAGAACCTGGTTTTGCCCTGCAAGCCGAGAATGCGGATCGCCTCCAGCAAGCGAAGGGTGCCGAGCGCATCGGCATCGGCCGTGTATTCGGGCGTTTCGAACGAAACTTGGACGTGGCTTTGTGCGGCTAGATTGTAGACTTCATCCGGCCGAACTTGCTGGACGACGCGGATGAGATTGGTCGCATCGGTCAGATCGCCATAATGGAGAATGAAACGGCGATCCTCGATGTGCGGGTCTTGATAGAGATGATCGATGCGGTCGGTATTGAACAGGGAAGCACGGCGCTTGATGCCGTGGACGATGTATCCTTTGGCCAGCAAGAACTCCGCAAGATAGGCACCATCCTGTCCGGTGATGCCCGTGATCAAGGCAACTTTCCGCCGTCCATGCCATCGCATCCAATCCTCGCGCATCCTGCGTCCCTCGCATTCCAAATGTGCTTGCGGCGGTAAGGGTATTTATTTTCCTTACCCCGCTCCTTGCCTCATCCTAGAGGCAATGTCGATGACTTAAGACTATCGGCCTATTCGGCGTACTGCTGTCTCCGATCATGCGCCTTGCCTCTATCGGCTGGCCTCCATGGCATCCGCCAACGCCTTCAAAATCCTTCCCGACGCGTTTCCGTCCCAAAATTCCGGTTTCTTGTGAGCCGCGCTGGCTCCGTTCAGTACCTTTTGCGCTTCCGCCACGATCCGGGCCGGATCGGAACCTACGATCACGTTCGTACCCTCTTCCACCGTAATCGGACGCTCCGTGTTCTCGCGCAAGGTGATACAGGGGATGCCGAGCGCCGTGGTCTCTTCTTGAATGCCGCCGCTGTCCGTCAGCACCAGCTTGGCGTCTTTGAACAGGTTCAAGAACTCCATATAGGAGAGAGGCTTCGTGGTGATGATGGAATCGGGAATCATCAGACCGAATTTTTCGATGTTTGCCTGAGTGCGGGGGTGGATGGGGAATATCAGCGGCAATCTCTTGCTCACCTCCGTCAAGGCGCCGACGATGCCAGACAGCGTTTCCGGATGATCCACGTTCGAAGGCCGGTGCAGCGTGACCACGCCATAGGACGGATGCCGCTGTTTGAAGATCGTCGTTTCGAACGCCGTCGGCGGGAGCTGTCTCAGCTTTTCCACCTGATGGAACAGGTTGTCGATCATTACATGACCGACGAAGAAGATGCTGTCTTTCGGCTTGCCTTCGGCCAACAAGTGGCTTACGCCGCTTTTTTCGGTCACGAAGAAATAATCGGATATCGAGTCGGTCACGATGCGGTTGACCTCCTCCGGCATCGTGATGTCTCCGCTCCGGAGCCCCGCCTCCACGTGAGCCACCTTGATCCCTAGCTTCTTGGCCACGATCGAGCAGGCCAGTGTCGAATTCACGTCGCCCACGACCATCACCAAATCGGGCCGGTCCTTCAAGCAGATTTCCTCGAAACGAACCATCACTTTCGCCGTCTGCTCGGCATGGGAACCACTGCCCACGTCCAGGTGATAGTCCGGCGACGGTATCTCCAGTTCCTCGAAGAACACATCGCTCATTTCCTTGTCGTAATGCTGCCCGGTATGAACGAGCTTGTATTCGAAAGGATACGAGCCCCGTTGCAGCTCTCGAATGATCGGGGCGATCTTCATGAAATTGGGCCGCGCACCGGCGACGATAAACATTTTTCGGGTCTGGGCGCTTGTATTCAAAGCATCGTCTCTCTTCGGTTTTCCATGTTAGCACTGCACTACACGCCTACTCGCATCAAACCGATTTCGCACCGTATGCTTCAGAACCAAGCAATCGCCGAGCGATACAAAAAGTTTACGCGTGGAGGCATTTAGAAGTTTATACGTAAGAGCGCTTAACTCGCTTCAAAACGCTCCGCCGGCACGTACAAATTTCTAGTCTTCTCCGGTGGCGGTTCCAAAACCAAGCGAGAGGTTTTCGCCTCTCGCTCATTATTTACGGGATTTTATGTGGGCGTTTTCCCAAACCTTTAGAACAATCCCGTGATCCGGCCGTTGTCGTCGACGTCGATGGCTTCGGCCGCCGGCACCTTAGGCAGCCCCGGCATGGTCATCATGCTGCCGCAGACCGCCACCACGAACTCGGCGCCGTGGGCGGGCCGCACCTCGCGGATGGAGAGCACATGGCCGGACGGCGCTCCCTTAAGGTTCGGATCGTTGGAGAACGAGTACTGCGTCTTGGCGATGCACACCGGGAAATGGCTGTATTCCTCGCTCAAGCGCTGAAGCTGCTGCCGGGCCTTGCTGTCCGCGGTGATATCGGCCGCGCCGTACAGCTTGGTGGCGATCGTCTTGATCTTGTCCCACAGCGGCGCATGTTCGTCGTAAAGGAAGCTGAAATTGGACTGGCCGGCGTCGACCATCCGGACGATTTCCCGCGCCAGGTCTTCCGCGCCCTTTCCGCCCTCGGCCCAGTGCCGGCAAACGATGACCTTGGAGCCCATCTCCTCGACCTTGCGCTTGAGCAGCGCAATTTCGGCGTCGGTATCCGAGGTGAAATGATTGATGGCGACGACGCAGGGCAGGCCGAATTGCTGCTGCACGTTATTGAGATGCCTCGCCAGATTGACGAATCCGGCTTCCAGGGCTTGCAGGTTTTCTTGTTGCAGCTCCTTGACCGGCACGCCGCCATGCGACTTGAGCGCCCGCACGGTCGCCACCAGCACCACGCCATCGGGTTGTATGCCAGCCTTGCGACACTTGATGTCGATGAATTTCTCCGCCCCCAGATCGGCGCCGAAGCCCGCCTCGGTCACCACGTAATCGGCGAGCTTCAAGGCTGCCTTGGTGGCGACCACCGAGTTGCAGCCGTGGGCGATATTCGCGAAAGGACCGCCGTGGACGAATACCGGGTTGTTTTCCAGGGTTTGGACCAGATTCGGCCGTAGCGCATCCTTCAGCAGCGCGGCCATGGCGCCGTGAGCCTTGAGGTCGCGGGCAAAAACCGGCTTGTTGTCGAAGCGGGTGTATCCCACCAGGATGTTGCCGAGGCGCTCCTTCAGCTCTTTGAGCGAACTGGACAGGCACAGGATGGCCATCACCTCGGAGGCGGCAATGATGTCGAAGCCGTCTTCGCGCGGGAAACCGTTGGCCGTTCCGCCCAAGCCGATAACGATGTCGCGCAGGGCGCGGTCGTTCATGTCGATGACGCGTTTCCAGCTGATCTGGCGCGGATCGAGATTCAACCGGTTGTCGTGGTGAATATGGTTGTCGATCATCGCCGAAAGCAGGTTATGGGCGACGCCGATGGCGTGGAAATCTCCGGTGAAATGGAGATTGATGTCTTCCATCGGCACGACCTGAGCGTAGCCGCCTCCGGCCGCTCCGCCCTTGACGCCGAAACACGGCCCCAAAGCGGGTTCCCGCAGACAGATCATCGTTTTCTTGCCCAGCCGGTTCAGCGCGTCGCCGAGGCCCACGGTCGTGGTGGTTTTCCCCTCCCCCGCCGGCGTCGGACTGATCGCCGTAACGAGAATCAGCTTGCCGTTGGGCCGATCTTTGAGACCCTCGATATAGTCCAAGGACAACTTGGCCTTGTAGTGCCCGTAAGGGTCGAGATGTTCCGCAGCGATGCCCAGCCTATCGTTGGCCAGACCGATGATCGGCAGCATTTTGGCTTTTTGAGCGATTTCGATGTCGGACATGAATGCACCTTTTTTATATCTATTTCGGTCGTGGATATGAAAATCAGCAATAAAACAGGGCATCGAGCACAAGCCGTCAAGCGCCGTAACCGAACCCTCGAAGGTGGCAAATATTAACAAGTTGCCGGAAGCAAAGCAGCAACGCGACGGAGTTCTTGGCTACACTATCGAAGCAGGAATTGTCGCAAGCGGGCGACGCGTTTAACCGAAGTGCTCCTCTTACGTGAAGCATGTAGGCCGGAATAAGCGTCAGCGTTTCCGGCGTTCTCGCGTGGTTTTCCGGAAACGCTGACGCTTATTCCGGTCTACCAAGCTCGCCGATGGACGGCGCCTGCAGCAACCGGGATGGCTTGCGAATTGCTTTACGGCTCTGGCGGATAACTACACACTTTATAAAAGAGGCATCCATGTCGGCGACGAAAACGTCATCTGTATTCGATACGTCCAGCTCGTTCGTTTTCCTCAGTGCTATTTTTCTAGCTTTTATTCTGATCTTTCCGCAGGGAGCGTACAGCGACCCGCCCGACTGGGCGCCGGCTCATGGCTATCGAAACAAACACAAGGACAAGCATCACGACCGTGATTACTACGATGACCGTTACGAACACCGAGAAACCCATCATTACCATGACCGGGATCACGACTACGGCGTGAGGTCGGGACGCTGCGACCGGACTATGGTAGGCAAGGTGCTGGGCGGCGTGGCGGGCGGTGCGCTCGGCGGGGTAATCGGCTCGCGCGTCGGCAACGGCGACACGGGTTCGACGATCATAGGCGCCGTCGCAGGCACCGTGATCGGCGCAATCATCGGCGACCGCATCGCGCGCGGAATGGACGCGAACGATATGTTCTGCACCGGACGGGTTCTCGATTTCGCCGACGACCGCCGCAGCGTTCATTGGATGAATCCCGAAAATCAGGTGGACTATCTGGTCACGCCGTTACGGACCTTCAACGACAACGGCGGACGCTGCCGCGAATTCTCCACACGCATGACCTACGGCAACCAGCGCGACTCGGTCAATAACGTCGCGTGCCGTCAGCCGGATGGGAGTTGGCTGATCCGGAACTGAAGCCGTGAAGTCCGATCAAGGACTGCCGGGTGATCTCGATGAACAGCCCCGACAAGCGCCTCTCGACTCCGGGGGGCGCGTTCTGGAATCAGAGATAATCCGTGAGGTAAGCAAGACCGGCGACCGCCGCTCTGCCTATCGTTGCCCCGCCGACATCACCCGACTGGGCAGATCGGCCGAACCGCCTTTCGTAAAACGGTCGCCCACGATCGCGTAAGAATCCCGATTCCCGCGTAAATATCCGAAATCTTAAGCCGAGGACCGGAACCAAGCGTTTTGCAGACGATTCTCAGCTAGCATGGGATCCGTTTCATGACGGAACGATGGCCGGGACGGCCGAACTTCTCCCGGCCAAGTGTAAGGCATCGATCGATTCCGCGACTAAGCACTTAGCGGGTGTGTTAAAAGCGTCGCGAGCAGTCCGAGTGCAAGGCGCCCGGACAAATCCGCCGGGAGCGGATTTGGACTGCCGAAGGCAGGCCCCGTAAGGGGCTGCTCCCATGGAGGGGCGCAGCAACACAGGAAGCGGAGTGTACAAGGGTACATGACGATTCCGAGCAACGTCGCAATCGGACGGCGCAGCAGCTTTTTACATACCCGCTTAGATCGAATACCTAAGAGAGCGTTTTCGTGCACACCATCTTACCTCTGCTTGCCACAACCGATTTTCCGCCGATCGCCCGGGAAAGCTTGGACACCGTACAAGTGAATCTCGGTTACCGCTGCAACCAGTCCTGTGTCCATTGCCACGTGGCGGCCGGACCGCATCGCTCCGAGGAGATGTCGCGCGAGGTCATCGATTCGGTTTTGGCTTTTCTAAAGAAGCAGCAGATTCGCTGCCTGGATCTCACGGGTGGCGCGCCCGAACTGAACCCGCATTTCCGCTATCTGGTGGAGTCCGCGCGCGAAGCGGGAGTCGCCCGGATCATCGATCGCTGCAACCTGACCATTCTGGAGGAACCGGGGCAAGAAAACCTGGCCGAATTTCTGGCCGGCCGAGCGGTCGAGATCGTGGCGTCCCTACCGTGCTACCTTGAAGAAAACGTCGATCGCCAGCGGGGCAAAAGCGTGTTCGAGACCAGTATCCGCGCCCTTAGCCGCCTCAATGCGCTCGGCTACGGGCAAGAGGGCGCCGGCTTGGCGCTCAATCTCGTCTACAATCCGCAGGGACCGGTTTTACCGCCGCCCCAGAGCGAGCTCGAAGCCACGTACAAACGAGAGCTCGGTGAACGTTTCGGTATCGTGTTCAACCGGCTTTTCACCCTCGCCAACATGCCGATCCGGCGTTTCGGGAGCTTGCTGGTTTCCAAGGGCCAGTTCGAGCCGTACATGAACCTGCTGAAGAGCGCCTACTGCGACGCTCATCTCGGCAACGTGATGTGCCGCAGCCTCCTGAGCATTGATTGGCAGGGCTACGTCTACGACTGCGATTTCAACCAAATGCTCGATATCCCATTGATTCGGGGCCGGCGAAGGCATCTGCATCTCGCCGATCTGATCGACGAGGATTTGACCGGCAACCCGATTCAGATCGCCGATCATTGCTTCGGCTGTACGGCCGGCGAAGGAAGCAGCTGCCAAGGCGCCCTGGCGCGCCGATGAAAAAAGAGGGACATTAGAATGACAATAGAGCCGGGACTCGGATGCCTTTCGAATCCGGTTCCCCGTCCACTCCGTCTCATAGATCCGCAGTTCTTTTTACGCCTCCGGCATTACCGGAGCGATGTTCCGGAGGCCATACCGTGAACCGATACCGTCTGCTTCTTGTTGTTGCCATCGTGGTGCTCGTTAGCGTCTTTTTCGCCCTCGATCTCCAGCGTTTCCTCACCCTCGAAACGCTGAAAGCGCAACAGACCGCCATCGAATCCTACCGTGCCGCCCATCCGCTGCTCTCGGCGGCTGTTTACGCCGCTCTTTACGTGGTAGTAACGGGCCTGTCCCTGCCGGGCGCGGCGATATTGACTCTCGCGGGCGGTGCGGTTTTCGGTCTCTTTTGGGGCACGGTGATTGTGTCCTTCGCCTCGACGATCGGGGCGACACTGGCTTTCCTGGCCGCCCGCTTCCTGTTCCGGGACACCGTCAAGGCGCATTTCGGCGAACGCGTGAAGACGATCGACGCCGGCATCGCCAGGGACGGACCGCTGTACCTCTTCACCCTGCGGCTGGTGCCGGTCTTTCCGTTCTTCGCGATCAATCTGGCCATGGGGTTGACGGCGATGCCGGTGCGCACTTTTTATTGGGTGAGCCAACTCGGGATGCTGGCCGGTACGCTTATTTACGTCAACGCGGGCACCCAACTCGCGAAGATCGAATCGCTCTCGGGTATTCTGTCGCCCGGCCTCCTGCTGTCGCTAGCGCTGCTGGGTGTTTTTCCACTGTTGACCAAGAAGGTGGTCGACAGCGTGAAAGCCCGCAAGGTGTATGAAAACTGGCCGAGACCTAAGCGCTTCGACCGGAATCTGGTGGTGATCGGCGGCGGTTCCGCCGGGCTCGTCGCCGCCTATATCGCCGCGGCGGTGAAAGCAAAGGTCACATTGGTCGAGAAGCATCGCATGGGCGGCGATTGCCTCAACACCGGCTGTGTGCCCTCGAAGGCGCTGATCCGCACGGCACGGCTGTTGGCCCAAATCCGCCGTGCGCCGGAATTCGGCATCCGGCGAGCCGAAGCGGATTTCGATTTCGCCGAGGTCATGGATCGGGTGCAAAGGGTGATAAAAAAGGTCGCCCCGCACGATTCGGTCGAGCGTTACACCGGGCTCGGCGTCGACGTGATCGAAGGCGAGGCGAAGATCGTCTCCCCTTGGGCGGTGTCGGTGAAAACGGTGGACGGCACCCGCACCCTGACCACCCGCTCCATCGTCATCGCCGCCGGAGCGAAGCCTTTCGTGCCGCCGATTCCGGGGCTAGCCGAAATCGGCTATCTGACCTCGGATAACGTTTGGAATCTGCGCACGCTGCCGAAACGGCTCGTGGTGCTGGGAGGCGGTCCGATCGGCTGCGAGCTGGCCCAGTGTTTTGCCCGCTTCGGCAGCCGGGTGATCCAAGTCGAGATGCTGCCGCGGCTGTTGTTTAATGAAGACCCCGAGGCATCGGAGGCGGTCCGGCGTCGGTTCGTCGACGAAGGCATCGACGTCCGGCTTGAACACAAGGCCCAGCGTTTCCTCGTCGAGGGAACGGAGAAAATTCTGATCGCCGAGCATCGGGGCGCGGAAATCCGCATTCCCTTCGATGAGGTCCTGGTGGCTGTCGGCCGCGCCGCCAATACCCAAGGCTACGGCCTGGAGGATTTGGGCATCCCGGCGAGTCAAGCCCATACCGTCGAGACCGACGAATTCCTGCAGACGCTCTACCCCAACATCTACGCTTGCGGGGACGTGGCGGGGCCGTTCCAGTTCACACACACTGCCGCCCATCAGGCGTGGTATGCGAGCGTGAATGCGCTCTTCGGCGACTTCAAGAAATTCCGCACCGACTACCGGGTCATCCCCTGGGCGACCTTCACCGATCCGGAAGTGGCGCGGGTGGGACTCAACGAAGAGGAGGCCAAAAAGAAAGGCATCCCCCATGAAATCAGCGTATACGGTCTCGACGAACTCGACCGCGCCATCGTCGACGGCGAGGCGCACGGCTTCGTCAAGGTACTGACGGCGCCGGGCAAGGACCGCATTCTCGGGGTCACCGTCGTCGGCGAACATGCCGGCGACCTGATCGCCGAATTCGTCCTGGCCATGAAGCACGACATCGGCCTCAACAAGGTTCTCGGCACCATTCACATTTATCCGACGCTGGCGGAAGCCAACAAGTACGTCGCCGGCGTCTGGAAACGCGCTCACGCGCCGGAAAGGCTACTCCGCTGGGTCGAGCGCTACCATGACTGGCGGCGGGGCTGAAACACCCGCGGATCGGGCAGATATCATGAAAATACTGTTGGCGATCGTCCTCTTAATCCTCGGCTACCCGGTTCGGGCGGAGGACGCGCCTTCGCAGCCGGCGCCGTTTTCAGCCGCTAAACCCGGCTCGGTGCTTCCGGCCGGCTGGACTTTGACCACGTTGCCGCGAGTCCCCCGCGCCACGCGCTTCGATGTGATCCGCGACGAGGGCCAAAACGTGCTGCGCGCCGTGTCCGAATCCGCGGCGGCCACGCTGACCCATAAACTGCGGGTGGATACCGCCAGGACTCCCTGGCTCGCGTGGCGCTGGAAGGTTACACGGGTCCTCGACCGGGCCGATCTCACCCGCAAGGACGGCGACGACTACGCGGCCCGCGTTTACGTCCTGTTCGACTACGGCCTGGATCGGCTCTCCGTCGCCGAACGCTTCCGGATCAGGCTCGGCCGATCTCTGTACGGACAGGATTTGCCGGCGGCCGCGCTCTGCTATGTCTGGGACAACCGGCATCCCACCGGTACTAGCGCATGGAGCGCCTACACCGACCGGGTGCGGATGATCGTGGTCGAAAGCGGACCGGAGCGCGTCGGACGATGGGTGACCGAAACCCGTAATGTTGCCGCCGATTTTCGGGCGGTCTTCGGCGAGGAACCGCCCCCGATCGCCGGAATCGCGCTGGCGGCGGATACCGACAACACCGGCGAGTCCGTCGTCGCCTATTTCGGCGACGTGCGCTTTCTTTCCTCTCATGCCGAATCGGATATGCGCCCATGAAGGACGCCTGCCTGCACATCTTCGCCAAGGCGCCGGAGCCGGGGTGCGCCAAAACCCGGCTCATCCCCGCTTTGGGCGCGGCGGGTGCCGCACGGCTGGCGCAAGAACTGACCCTGCAAACCTTACGCACCGCCGCCGCATGGGGCATCGGGCAGATCGAGCTCTGGTGCAGCCCCGATTGCGCCCATCCCTTCTTTGCACGTTGCGCAGCGGAGTTCGGGGTCATTCTGCAGGCCCAACAGGGCGAAGATTTGGGCGAGCGCATGTTTTTCGCCTTCGCCGCGTCCCTGAGCTGCCGGCCCTATGCCGTCTTGATCGGAACCGATTGCCCAACGCTCGACGCTACCGACTTCCACGACACGATGAACGCTCTGCGCAACGGTTTCGATGCGGTCATCGCACCGGCCGAGGACGGCGGCTACGTATTGCTGGGCCTGAGCCGGGTGGAACCGAGATTGTTCGAAGGCATCGATTGGGGCACCGAGCGGGTGCTATCCCAGACGCGAGCCCGGCTGCGGGAGTCGGGCTACCGCTGGTGTGAACTCCGTGAACACGCGGATATCGATCGTCCCGAGGATCTTAATCGCCTGTTTGGGGAATATCCCCACTGGCGCCATTGCTTGCATGAGGAGCACGAGACATGAGCTGGATCGAAAACCCGCCCGATGATCGTTACGTTTGGCCCATCCGACTGTTGTTCGCCTTGCAGCGCCGCAAATTCGGCCGAGTTTTGGAACCGGTCAAGCTGTGGGGGCGGACACCCCGAGTCTTTTTCGCTTTTTTGCGGCTTTACCGGACGTTCGAGCGCAAGTCCTCGCCCTTGGAGCCCTCACTCCGCTCCCTGATCATGGTTAGGGTATCGCAGATCAATTGGTGCCGTTTCTGCGTCGATTTGAACGCCTCCAATGCCCTGGGCGGGGCGTGACCGAGGATAAGCTGCACGCGCTGGAAACATTCACCGAGTCGCCCCTGTTCAGCGAGCGGGAAAAGGCCGCCCTGGCCTTCGCCGAGGCGATGACGGTAACCGGGCGCAAGGTCGATCCGTCGTTGCGGGAGAGGCTGAAAGCGCAGTTCAGCGACGACGCCGTCATCGAACTGGCCGGACTCATCGCCTATCAGAACATGTCGAGCAAGTTCAACGCCGGCCTCGACGTCCCCGCCCAAGGTTTTTGCCGTCTCCCGGACTAAAAAGGGCTTCGTTGCTGCTGAGACGGGCGCAATCAGTTTTGGAGGTTTTAAGAATAATGTGGCTGCAACGATCGGTGACGATTTTGGGTGCCCTGCTGCTGTCGTGCGGCGCTTTCGCGGAAGAACCGGATTGGGGCACGTACGCGGAAATCTTGCGTCGCTATGTAAACCAAGGCTCGAAGCACGGCACCAAGTTGGCCCTGGTGGACTACGGAGCCTTGAAGAAAAGCGGCGCACTGGAAAACGTGTATCGCCAGCTTAGCGCCTTTCCGGTCCAGCGACTCGCGAACCGCGAAGAAAAGCTGGCCTTTTACATCAATGCCTACAATGTCCTGGCATTGAAAACGGTGCTTGATCATTGGCCCGTGGAGAGTATCAAAGATACCGGCAATCTGATCCGGCCGGTCTGGGACAAGCCGGCGGGCGACATCGGCGGCAAGACGGTGACGCTCGGGCACATCGAACACCGGATTTTGCGGCCGCTGGACGAGCCGCGGATTCACCTCGCTATCGTCTGCGCATCGGTGAGTTGCCCGGACCTGCGCAATGAGCCTTATACGGCGGTGCGGCTCGATGTCCAGCTCGATGATCAGGCCCGGCGATTCCTCGGCAACCGGAGCAAGGGCGTGATGACTGGCCAAGAGCGCATCCGGATTTCCAGGATTTTCGACTGGTTCGGCGAGGACTTTCAAGGTATAGGCGGTGTGGATGCCTTCCTTCGCCGCTATAGATCCGACCTACCGGCCTGGCCGGTCGAGGCGGATCTGCCCTATGACTGGGCGGTGAACGGGGTCGTCCCGGAAAAATAATTCCTGCCAATTCGATGTTTTTCGAACGGGGCTGATTGTTTTAGGATGGCCGCCGATTCAATCGCCGACTCACGAAGCCATGACCACCCTATCCGACCCCGCCGATTGGCTGGATTTATACGGAGATACGCTGTACCGCTATGCGCTATTCCGGATACACGATGAGCAACTCGCCGAAGATCTCGTGCAGGAAACCCTGCTCGCCGCGCTTAAAGCCAGCGAACGTTATACGGGCAACGCCTCGGAAAAAACCTGGCTGATCGGCATTCTCAAGCACAAAATTATCGACCTGTTCCGCAAATCCAGCCACGAAACCGCGGAGAATGTGGACGACGAAGCGATCTATCAGTCCATGGAGGCTTGTTTCGACGAACAGGGCCACTGGCAGATCGATATCGGCAAGTGGTCCAGACCGGAGAAGGCGCTGGAGCAGGAACAGTTCTGGCGGGTGCTGTCCGATTGTGTCGAGCGGATGCCGCCGCGTCTGGCACGCCTATTCGTGCTGCGCGAGATCGAGGGGATGGAAAGCGATGAAGTCCTTGAGATCATGCAGGTTTCGACGACCAATAATCTATGGGTCATGCTGTCCCGCATGCGGCTGCAATTGCGGAACTGCCTGGACGTCCACTGGTTCCATAAATCGACGGGATGATGAGCATGTTGTCGTGTAAAGAAGCGAGTGCCTTGGAATCCAAGTCCTTGGACGCCCCCCTGACCCAACGGGAGCGCTTCGGGCTGTGGCTGCATCTTCGATTTTGCCGTCTGTGCCGGCGTTACGTGCGCGACCTGCATTTTCTACGTCATGCATTCCGTCGTGCCCGCGAAAATGGCGGGTTAGCGGACCATGCGGGCCTGTCGGAAGCCGCCCGCGAGCGCATTCGGCGGGTGTTGTCCGGCGAGGAAGTGCAATAGACTGCAAATAGCCGCTCGGCGAAGCCGGCCAAAATCGCCGGACTTTAGATGAGGCTGATCCTTGGAGATTTGGGCGCCTGTTAAAGCGTTTTAAGGTCTGATGTCCAGTCTGAATCGCGTGAAGCGTAGTGTGGAAAAGGAAGCCGCCGTTGGCGGCGTCTTGTTTTAGAGCGGGTCTCGCCCCGCGGGCGAGCTTCTTTCTTTTGCTTGCCCAAAAGAAAGAAGCCAAAGGGCACCCGGATGGCGCGCTGATCCTGCGCGTCACCACCTGGAGCCGGGGACAACAGAAGGCACGATCCCTGTGCCTCTGTCGCCGCGCGCGCCCCTTGCGGGCAGTTCCGGCTCCAGGCGGCGATGCTCGGGCGCGCCATGACGGGACCATACAGAAAATCCATACATTCAAAAATGCTCTAGGATCGAAGTCCAATCATCCCCGCCCCCCGCTCACATAAGCCGCCGTCAGCGCGTGGGTGGGCGACTCGAAAATCTGATGGCAGCGGCCGAATTCGATCAGGCATCCGGCCCGTTCCCTGACCCAGAAGAACCCCGCATAATTGGCGATCCGCCGGGCCTGGGCCAGATTGTGGGTGACGATCACCACCGTGTAGCGCCCGCAGAGGCTCCGGATCAGGTCTTCGACCACGCCGGAGGAGATCGGGTCCAGCGCGCTGCACGGTTCATCCATCAGCAGTACCCTGGGCTTCAAAGCCAGCGCGCGTGCGATGCACAGGCGCTGCTGCTGACCGCCGGATAAGGCCAAGGCCGAGGCATCCAGCCGCTCCTTCACCTCGTCCCAGAGCCCGACGTCCCGCAATGCCTGTTCCAGAACGCCATCGAGTTCGGATCGTTTCGTCACGCCGTGTTCCCGCAAAGGCAGTTCGAGGTTGCGCCGGATCGAAAGCGGGAATGGCGCCGGCTTTTGGAAAATCATGCCGACTTCCCGGCGCAGCGTCTGCACGTCCAGATTCGGATCGTGCAGGTCGAGCGTGCCCAAACGGATACGGCCACTCACGCGACAGCCGGGAATCAGGTCGGTCAGCCGGTTCAGCACGGACAGGAAACTGGTCTTGCCGCACCCGGAGGGCCCGATCAGCGCCGTAATGCAGCCGCGGTAGATATCCAGCGTGACGTCCTCCAGCGCCGGCTTCGGGCCGTAATACAAAGAGAGGTCCTCGACCCGAATCAAGGGTTCGGGATCGCAGCAGGGCGGGCCCGCCTGCAACGGCCCCAGCGTATAAGGATCGGCGCTGTCGACGGCGGCTTCCGTAGCCACGGGCGCCTTGGATTCGTCCCCGAATAGCGGACTCATGGCGTGATAATCCTCCTTCGCAGCCAGCGGTTCGTCAATCCCGCGGCGGCAGTGTTGACGATGGTTAGTCCTGCGATTAGAACCAACGCGGCGGCATGGGCGTTCGGATCGCCTCCGGCGACGTTCATGCTCAAGTCGTAGATGTGCACGGACAGCGCCCGGCCCGAATCGAACACCGAGGTCGGCATCCGGTCCACGTAACCGCTGGTGAAGATGAGGGCGGCCGTTTCCGCGACCGCCCGCCCGATGCCCAGCATCAACCCGGCGACAAAGGCCGGCGTCGCCGCCGGCAAGAGCAAATGGATCAATGCGGCGGTACGGGACAGGCCCAGCGCAGCGGCCGCCAGGCGGTACTCGTCGGGTGCCGACCGCAAGCCCGCCTCGCAGGTGCTGATCAGAATGGGCAGCACCATGCAGGCCAGCGTCAGGCCGCCCGACAGAATCGAGAATCCCATCCCCAGATAGACACAGAACAGCGCGTTGCCGAACAGTCCGAACACGATGGAGGGCACGCCGGCCAGCACGGTCAAGCTGCGCCGGACGAAGCGGCCGAACGCGCTGCCCGGCCGGACGAATTCGGAAAGCCAAACGGCGGTTCCCACTCCCACCGGTACCGCGCTCGCCAAGGCCACCAGCAGGATTAGCCCGGTGGAAACGAGAATGGAGCCAATGCCGCCGGTCCGTCCCGCATCGGTGGGCGGTTCGGTCAGAAACGGCCAGGAAAGCCGGGCAATGCCGCGCCAGGCGATATCCGCCAACAGCCACAAGAACAGCCCGGAGATGGCGGTGGCAGTGAGCCAAACCGACAGCGCCGCCAATCTGTCGGCGTTCAGCCCGAAGGAGAAATTCCGGTGGCGGGCGAAAGCTTCAGGCACCGGCCCGCTCCCGGCCAAAGGATTCGGCGATGGCCACCAAAACCAGCACCACGGCCATCAGCGCCAGGCCCGACACGAACAAGGCCGAGCGGTGATCACCCATGGCGTAGCTCATTTCGAGGGCGATATTGGCGGTGAGCGTGCGGATCGGGTCGAAAAGACGGTGCGGTTGCTGCACCACATTGCCAGAGACCATGAGTACCGCCATGGTTTCGCCGATGGCGCGTCCAGCGGCCAGCATGACGCCAGCCGCAATGCCCGATTTCGCAGCGGGCAGGGCCACGCCCCGGATCATGCCCCAGCGCGACAGGCCCAACGCCGCGGCAGCGCGTAGATGGGCTGCGGGGACGGTGGCCAGAGCCGCCTCCGAAGTCAGCGCCACGGTAGGAAGAATCATCAGGGCGAGAATGAGAATCCCCGCCAGCAGGCTGGTTCCCGGAGGATGCAGCCGGCCGATCAAGGGCGCCAGCGTCGTCAAGCCCCAAAAGCCGTAAACGACCGAGGGAATCCCCGCCAACAATTCGACGACGCGGCGATAGCAGCGGGCGGTGGACGCCGGCGCGTAGAACCGGCTGAACAGCGCCGAGGCGACACCCAGGGGTACGGCCAACAACAGCGCGCCGGCCGCGGAATACAGCGTGCCCAACAGCATCGGCGTCAAGTCATAAAGACCTTCCGTGGGATGCCAGGACGGGTCGGTAAGGAACCGGCCGAATCCCAAGCGGCTCAGCGCGGGCCACGATTCGCGGACTAGAAAGGCCACTACCAGCGCCAGGATTGCCGCCGCCCCGAGCGCGCAGGCACGCGCCGTCCACAGCAGCAGCGGGTCAGCGCCCGAGGGGGACGAAATATTGGGCTTCGACCAGATCATGGACTTGCTCCGAGCGGGCGAACTCGATGAACTCTTTGATCCATTCGGCCGGTTCGTTGCGGGTCACCAGGTTCAATGGCCGCGATAATGGAAAGCGGCCGTTGCGGACATTCTCCACCGAGGCGGCGACGCCATCCAACGGCAGCAGCTTGATCGGAGTCCCGTGGCCCGCTTCGTACTCGGCGGAGCCGATGGAGACATAGCCGATGGCGTCGGGATTGCCGGCCACTGTCTTGATGCCCTGCTGGTTGTCGCCAATGACGACCTGGGCTTTGATGTCGGTACTCTTCAGTTGGAAATGGTGCAGGAACAGTTCCAGCGTCGATCGGCCCTCGGCCTTGTTGACCACGGTAATGGGCGCGTCGGCTCCGCCCACTTGTTTCCAGTGCGTAATTTTCCCGGTGTAGATGTCGACGATTTGCTTCGGGCTCAGCTCCTTCACCGGATTGGCTTGGTGCACGATGAGACCGATGCCGTCCAACGCAATGGTAAAGCTTCGGAGATCTTGCTCCTCAGGTTTCAGCGCCCGCGACACCAGGCCGATATCGGCGGTCCCGGAGCGGGCATCGTTGATGCCGCGAGACGATCCGCCCGATTGCACATCGACGCGCACGCCGGGATGCAGCGCTTCGAAGCGCTTGCCGATTTCGCCGGCGAGAGGCGCAACGGTGCTCGACCCGGTCAGCACCAGTTTTTTCGCCTCCATATTCTGCGGCGGACTGAAACGCCAAACGGTGATTCCGGCAATCAACAGCAAGACGAGCAGGATGGTCTTTTTCATGGGGACCCCATCGCACCGACCACCGCTGCGTCAACAGCACGCGCCGGAAAAGGACTCTCCGCCGGTTCCCTGAATCGCGCTTTTCGGCCCGCAATCGAACAAACCGTAATGCGTAGACGTGTCGCCCATCACCTTGAAATGATCGGAATAGCGCGTTTGGGCGAGCATCGCGGCGGTATTGCCGCACACCAGTATCGGCTGGCCGGTCTTGAAAACATGGTGATCGTCCAGGACGAAAGCATGGGGATGCTCCGGCAGCGTGCCGAGATAATAGGCGACCTGCCCGTAATCTTCGCAGCGATCTTCCAGTTCCAGCTTGAACGCGCGGGTAGTCATCGAGTAAAACCCGACCATGCCCGCCTTCCGTTCGATCTCGGGATCGTTCAGGGTGATCCGCGCCGTGTTGACCACCCGGTAATCTAGGCAGCCAAGTTGCGCCAACAGACGCCGGAAGTCCTCGATGTAGAAGGCGCCGCCCAGGCATTCCCCCAGGAGCACGGCATCGCTTGCCAAACCGTCCGGAATGCGCCGGTCCGCGAACACGTCGGAAAAATAGAGTTCCCCGCCCGGCTTCAACACCCGGAAGATTTCCGAAAACACCCGCCGTTTGTCGGGGGACAAATTGATCACGCAATTGGAGACAACCACGTCGATCGAATCGTTCTCCAGCCCCAAGCTTTCCAAGTCTTCGATATAGCCTCGAAGAAACCGCACGTTCGGTTCCCGGTAGCCGAATCGGTCGGTGTGGTAAGCGATATGCCGATTGGCCACCTCGAGTTGCTCCTCCGTCATATCCACTCCGATCACGCGCCCGCGGGGGCCGACCAGCTTGGACAAGATGAAGCAGTCCCGCCCGGAACCGGAGCCGAGGTCCAGCACCGTTTTGCCTTCCAGCGCGGGTGGAATCGGCGATCCGCACCCGTAGAATTTATCTTTCACTTCCGCGTGCAGCTCCGCCAGAACCCGCCGAAGATGCTCGGGCATCGCGTCGGCGGGGCAACAGGCGCTGGTTTTCAGATCGTTCTTCGATTGCAGAACTTTGCCGTAATAGTCCTTGATAGCGTCTCGGGTTAGGCGTTCGCTCATCATGTAATAGCCTCTAGAAATCCAATTCCACCGGCAACGACTCGTTGCTGTGGTTCAACTTACTTAAACGGCTCGGCCCGGGTGCGATTTCCCAATGCGGACCGGCCGGGATGATGTAGTGCATTGCCGTGGTATTGTGCCAGGCTTTCCCTTTGCAGGCCTCCTAGCCGATGCCATATCCGTAGCGACTATCCCGGACAGCTTCGAGCTCAAGTTCCAGACCCGAAAACGAGGTTGCCCGTACCAGGATTGTGTCTTCCGTTGAGCGATCATAACGGCTTAGAACGTTTCAGGCAGGTGTCGGCCGTGCTCGGCTACCGTAACTTTTGGCTGGGAACCGGTTGTTCTAAGAACATCGTACCAGCACCGATCGAGATAAAGGCCAAAAGTCCCTTCGTTCATGGTGTTGCCATTTCCGGAAGGATGTTGAGCACACCTGCTAAAGATGGAGCCCGGCGTCTTGAATTGCACGTTCTTTTTCGCCAAGCCTCGTCTGCCCGATTAGTCGCGGCGCGTGTCGATTCCTTACAAATAATTGCAAAGTGAATATGTCACATAAACGTTACGTAAGGCCTGTTAACCTATTGTCAGATCAATAGTTTATTAGCCGATCGGATCGACATACCAATTCGAGGCCGGTAGTTGCTTGCTTGAATACTGTTTGAATCCTTAGACGGGAAAAAGGCGCGAGTCTATGACGCTATCGGAGACAGCGGAGAGTCGAGAGTTTTGTTAATCGGAAAAGCTCGTAACGCGCTCTAAGCCCGAACGGTATATCTGCTTGGCTGACGATGACGACTAAAAATGCAAATAGCTGACAATTTTTGTAAAGCTTTCTTTACAAATTCCACACGAGGTAAAGGGATTAAGTCGCAAGCCATTGTTAAATAAATTGTTTTTATTTTGGCTCGATGCATGCTTAAGAGCCGGGTTAAGTGCAGCGCAGCGAGTAAATCGAGTCGCACCGGAACTCCGAGTTCCGGGTTGAACTGGAGCATCCAGTGGCAGTCGCCAAGACCGCTACCGGATGCCAAGTCGTCGGTGAAGCTTTCGTCCATTACCCGATCGTAGCGGAACGGGCGATGACGGAACGCCAGAGCCGATCGAGGTAAAGTCCCTTTTGCCAGAGGGAGCCACGGAATTTCGTCAAACGTCACGAGAGCGGCAGCGCTATCGCGCAAGTGTTAACGATAGTGTTGATAAGGACGGCATGGGGGCCTTTTAAATGACGTTAATTTGGGGAAGAAGAAAAATGACTGAAACAACACGAAGAGATATGCTTAAACTTGGGGTGCTGACCGCTGGCGCGGGCTTGGCCGCCTCGCAGCAGGCGTTCGGCGTTGGAAGCTTGGTCGGCGGCTTGTGCACGCCCGACAACCTGCCATTGGATCAGGATGATCCGGGTGCGCATAAATGGAACCTGCCGCTCTATGCGGACCCCATGCCGGTTATACCGGTCGCCCAGCCCGTGGATCCTTCGCTGCTGAATCCGCCTATCGATCCGGCCAGACATCAGCGGTACAGCGAATTCGTGCCGCAGAAGCATTACATACAGGTGATCCGGGCGACGGAGCATCAGTATCACAGCTCTTTGCCTCCCACTATGATATGGGGCTTCAACGGTAATTGCCCCGGCGAAACCTTCCATGCACGTTACGGCGAACCCGTCCTCATTCGCCGCTACAACCAGTTGCCGGCTGATTGGGTCGGTTTCGCACTGCCTTCCACCACCACTCACCTGCACAACCTGCACCATGCCTCGGAAAGCGATGGTTTGCCGTGGGATCCCGTGGCCCCGGGTTATTTCTGGGATTACCACCATCCGAATTATCCGGCGGGCGGCGATCCACGGGAGAGGCAAACCACCCAGTGGTACCACGATCACTCCATGGACTTCACCGCGACCAACGTCTACATGGGGATGACCGGTTTTTATCTCCTGTTCGACGAGCAGGACACTGGTAACGAAAACGATCCCAGCCCGATCGCCTTTAGGCTGCCCAGCGGCAAATACGACGTGCCGATGATCCTCCACGACATCAGCCTCGACCAGACCGGGCAACTGTATCTCAGCCAAAACATCAACGGCTTCCTGGGCAATCTCAACACGGTCAACCGCAAGGTCACGCCCTATTTCGAGGTTGAACCCCGCAAATACCGTTTCCGTTTCCTCAACGGCGGCCCTTCGCGCTTCTACGAACTGCGGCTGCGTTCCGGCCAGAAGTTCACCGTGATCGGCAACGACGGCAACCTGCTGCCGATGCCCGTCCAGGCGGACACCGTCAAGATCTCGGTGGCGCAACGCTTCGATGTCATCGTCGATTTCTCCCAGTTCGCACCGGGCGCCACCATCGAGCTGGAAAACATCATGGAGCAGATTCACGGTGAAGGCCCGACCGGCCGCAGCCTACCCAATGGCGAAGGCGATCCCGTCATGCAGTTCCGCGTCGTTCCGCTGACCGGCCCCGACAACAGCCGGGTACCTCCCGTCTTGCGCAAGCTGCCGGATGTAAACCTGAACGAGGTCAAGAAACGCCGCCTCTTCCAATTCGACTACGACGGCGGCATCTGGACCGTCAACAACCAGGGTTTCGACATGGACCGCGTGGACGCCTTCATCGAACAGGGCACCGCTGAAATCTGGACCATTCGTAACCAAGGCACCAGATGGGATCACCCCGTCCATATCCATTTCGAGGAATTCCAGATCATCTCGTTCAACGGCAAACCTCTGAGCAAAACCGACGTCGACAAATCTCGCAAAGACGTTCTGACTCTAGGTCCCGGCGACAACGTAGAACTCTTCTTCCGCTTCCGCGATTACCTCGGCGATCACGTGATGCATTGCCATAACGTCGTACACGAAGACCACCAGATGATGATCCGCTGGCGCATCGTTCCGCCCTCTTCGGGTCCGGCGCTCGGCTCCATCATCAATCCGCGTCCCGTGGCGCGTCTCGGCAACCCGCCCGCGGGCTTCTAATTCAAAGAGGAATCGATCATGAAAAACAGAAGAGAATTTCTAACCCTGGGTGCCAGCGCTCTGCCGGCACTGGCCTTGACTGCGTGCGCGGGAACGGCAGCGCTCAACGTGGCCTCCACCCCCGCCGAGAAGCTGGCCGCCAACGGCAGCTGCAAGAGACCGGGAGGCGCATCGGCGAAGTACTTCCCCTCGCTCGTGGTTCTGACCCACGAAGGCCGCAAGGCCTGGTTCTATGACGATCTGATCAAGGGCAAGATCGTCGGCATCAATTTCATGTCCGTGAGAGAAGAAGAGAAAACCCCGGTGACCCGCAACTTGGTCCAGGTGCAGGACCTGCTCGGCGACCGACTGGGCCGCGATGTGTTCCTGATTTCGGTCACCACCGATCCCGAACACGATACGCCGGCGGTTCTGGAAGCATTCGCTAAAGAACATGGCGTGAAGAAGGGCTGGTCATTCGTGACCGGCAAGGAAGCCGAGCTCAGCCGGCTGTCGCACTACATGGGAACCCACGGCCACGGTAGAGCGGGTAGCCATCACGGCTTCCGCTACGGCAACGAGCCCTACGGCCGCTGGGCCACATTCCATGCGATGGCCAAGCCCGAACAGATCGCCCTGCGTTTCGACCGGGTGACGGTTCGCGAAAATCCGTCCAGTCCAAAAGCTTAAGCTTTCATTAGGATGACGATATGAAGAAAGTATCATCAGTTCAAAAAATCACCAGTACACTGACCTTGCTGGCGGCCGGCATCGGTGCCGCCCTGGCGGAACCGAGCCCGAACATGCCCACGGGGCCTGGCCAGTGCGTAGCCATGGACAACGGCATGGGGGGAACTATTTATGTCGGGCATCCCTGCCCGCAACCGCGTCCGATGGATGGCCCGACGATCACCAGGTCGCCTGACGGCACCACGACCTTCGTGAACACGGGGAGCTCGGCTTTCCCGGAAGTCGATCCTTTCCTGGACCCGACCCAAGCCAGCAACATGCTGAGCAACTGGAACGGCAACATGTTCGACGGTCATGGCGCGGAAATGCCCAACACCCTGCCGTCCAGCAACGAGCATCCCTACAACCTGCATGATGCCCCCGTGGTCAGCCCGATCGAAATAGCTTCGCCCACGGACGATCTGACCTATCTTTTCAATAAGATCAAGAAGAATGGCGCTCCGGCCATGAGGCAAGCCATGATTCAACAGGCACTGGATATCCTGGAAGGCAATCCGCTGACCGGCAACCTCGCCAACCGCGCCTACAGCGGCATTCCGGTGCTTCATTACAAGGGACCGGAAAAGCTCAAACAGGTAGACCCGGTAACCAAGAATGTGAACATTCACCAGATTTGGTACGACGGCCATATCGAAGCGGACACGTCCCTGCTCGATACCAGCACGGTTGCCAATGAGCCGTATACCATCACGTATACGATCGATGTTCTGAACCGTGGCGAAGACGATTTCGCCCCTTACGTGATGTATTTCGACGACCCGGCGTTGAGCCAGCCGGGCATGCCGCCGATGCCGCACGTCGCGATGGACGCGACATTTTTCCCCATGCAGGAAGGCACCCGCAACGTCTATGTGTTGAAGATGGCTCCGGGCAAGTACTACAACCTGACGTATAACTGGGGTTGGAGAGAACATCCGCCACGGGTGCAGGTGTCGGAAAATGTCAACAAAAAACTTCCGACTGCCGTTGACCCGGTCACCGGCGCGCCCATCAGCTCCCCGCCGCAAAATCTATACTGGTGGGAGCAGCAGGTATTCGGCAGCAATCCCAGCGCGAACGAGACCAACAAGCTGGCAGCCATCGCCAGAATCGGCGAACTGGCGCCGGAAAAGCGCATGTGGATGGCTTTGAAAAAAGCCCAAAGCTCGTCCGGCCAGAATGAGATTAATACTCAGATGTACGAGGCGATCGCCGCGCTGGACGACTGGAGCCACCGCACGCGCCTGCCGCGCGGGGTTCAAGCCGATCCGAATGCCGATGTGACCTTGGTCTATCTCAACAACACCATATACGGCCAGATGAAGGGCGGCGGGATCGCCACCTTGGACAAATGGCGAACCCGGCATGACGCCAACTCACCGGACGGCAAGGCGCATGTCAATGTGACCTTGCTGAATGGCGACCATTTCGTGCACAGCTACATGAACGTCGATTTCGGAGGTGCACGGGGTTGGGAGAACCAGTTCCAGTCCACCAAGGACATCGGCGGTTCCGGCTGCTGGTTCACTTTCGGCCGCTTGCACTGGTGGCCCAATGTCGGCGGGCCGATGGGCATGGTCAATGTTCCGCCCGTCAGCGCGGACGGATCGTCCCTCGGATTGCACAAGGTCGACATAACCCTGAACTACGAGCCATCCCGGAGATTGCGCTTGTATAACTTCGACCCTGCGCACCACGACACCGCGGTGTTCTCGGTGCATTAACAGCTATTGCGGCAACTTCGGATGATGACCGGGCCGGGCCTTGAACGTCTTGGCCCGGTGCATCAGTCGGTTCAGCGTTGCCTTGATTTGACGTCTTGAGCTTTTGATTGCGTCAGGGCGGTGTCGGGCGACAAGCTGAAAGCGATCAATACCATGGAAAGTGGCTGAGTAAAACCTCGGGATAGAGATCTTCCCTACAACGCTTGTTGTTGGACATTATTCGGGCTTTCTCCGGCTGGGTGGCTAGAGCATTTTCACGTCGGCTATACGGCATAACCGGCGTTCCGGAAGTAGTTCGTGCATTCGGCCGGAGTCAGCTGATTCAACAGTTCGCCGATGGCGTCCCCAATCGCCTCGACGGTGCGTTGCCCAGCCTTGCGGAGCCGCGCCTTGAGCTTGGCGA
>Ga0196971_1000040_pt1 | contig 136598 bp, 152 predicted proteins | sample S1v_1013CmetaG_FD_148660 | JGI IMG/M metagenome (GOLD analysis project Ga0196971, IMG submission 148660) | Soil microbial communities from Anza Borrego desert, Southern California, United States - S1+v_10-13C | ecosystem: Environmental > Terrestrial > Soil > Desert | place: USA: California...
CGAAAGCCACCGCAACCCTTTGTAAGTACACGGTTTCAGTTCTATTTCACTCCCCTCTCGGGGTTCTTTTCACCTTTCCCTCACGGTACTAGTTCACTATCGGTCATGTAACATATTTAGCCTTACCGGTTAGTTCCGGCAGATTCACTCGAGCTATTCGTGTCTCGAGCTACTCAAGAATAGAAGCACAAGAGAGTTTTCTATTTCGCGTACGGGGCCATTACCCTCTGGGGCGTTGCTTCCCAGCAACTTCCGCTATAGAGAACTTTTGTAACTCCTGCCGAACAAAGTTCGGAGCTTCTACCTTACAACCCCGGATTCCGAAGAACCCGGTTTGGGCTGTTCCCGTTTCGCTCGCCGCTACTTGGGGAATCGCGAGAGTTGCTTTCCATCTACTCGAAGCATCAAGCAGACGGAAAACAACTCGCTATTGTTTTCTATTCCTCAGGGTACTGAGATGTTTCACTTCCCCTGGTTCGCTCCACACCTATATTGATGTGGTAGTCCGTACGGACTGGGTTTCCCCATTCGGAGACCTCCGGATCACAGGCTACATATCGCCTCCCCGAAGCATTTCGCTGATTAGTCGCGTCCTTCATCGCTGTTACATGCCTAGGCATCCACCGTGCACCCTTCAGTGTTTCCTGTGCGGAAACCTGAACACCACTTAACTTTCAGTGATTTTAATGCAATTTTCCCACCACTCCCTTACAAAGAGTGGTGTGATTACCTATGCGTATTCAGTTGTAAAGGTTCGCGTGTCTCTTCGAGAAGAAAAAAGCCCCTTCCGGGGCGGCGCATTTACATGCGTGGGTCTTGCGACCTATCCGCTCCGTTTGGTAGTGAATTTCTTCGTCGTAAACACGTAGGAGGAGTATATAGGTACCAGAAATCAGTGTCAACCATTGCGCGCCAGTACCCCTCTGGGCTGGTTGACATACAGCCTAAAAACTAGTTTAATAACCCAAGTTGAGATCTAACCAGGAGGGCTATCCATGCAGACCAGTGTCCAAGAACGTCCCAGCAATCTTGTTGTGGGCAAGGTATACGACTTCGAGAAGCCTCTGAAGTGCCGCTGCGAAAGCGGTGCCGACGGCGTCTTCGCTTCCGGCACGTTTCGCTCAGGCAATCGGGAGGGCGGCACTACGCTCGTTTTCTACGGACGCCCGACAGACAATGGAGAACCATGCCTGTTCGGCGTCCCCATCGGGACCCGCATGACGCGCAGGGACTAGGGACCTTCACGGCCCCGGAAGAAGCACCGCTTCTTCCGGGGTTTCTTCTTTATATAGGTAAAACAAAACACCTCCCTTCCGGGAGGTGCTCTGTAACAAAGTGTCCGAAGACTACTTCATCTCGCTCTGCATGCGATCGATGAAGCGGGAAGCAGCCTGCTGTCCGCCAAGACCGAATGAGAGACCGAACGCGAGCGCGAGCGCGACGACCACACCCGTGAAGAGGGTCTGGACGAACGGCGTGACGCCGAGCTGATCGAGAGCTGCGAGGACCGCAAAGATCCAGATAGCCCAGCGAGTCATTGAACCGAGGAAGTTCGCGGAGCGAAGATTCGCTGCGCGAGCAGAACCTGCGACGAGGCGCTGCGCTGCCTCTGCGATAACGGCTGCCACGAGAAGAATGAGGACAGCAACGATAACGCGCGGGAGGTAGCCAAGGACTACCGCCGTGAGGAACATGGTCACCTGCGTAAGGCCAAGCACCTCGAGCGATGCGACGAGGAACACGAGGATGAAGAACCACTTCACGAGCATGCCAAGGAAGGCGCCCGAGTTAAGTGAAAATCCTGCGCGCTCAAGAACGCGCTCAACACCGGCAGCACGAAGCGCCTGGTCGACGCGGAGCGAGTTCACCACCTGTGCGACGACACGGCCGAGGCCTGCGCCGATGAGCCAACCGACTACGAAGATGATGACTGCGATAAGTAAGTTCGGGAGATACTCAACCAAACCGTAGAAGAGGTTCTGGAACGAAAGGTTGAGGACATCTGCCCAGCGAGTGAGGAACATAGTTGCGTGAGCGTTAGTGGTTAACGTATTGCTTGGTAATACTTACGCAGGAAATACCTGCTTATTTATAAGTGTAGCAACCAAAAGCCCCCTACAAGGGGGCTCTGTGGATAGGCTTCATGAGGGCCGGATTCCCTATTTAATGCCTATGCGATCGAGAATGATGCGCTTGGGGTAGTCCATCACGTCACGAATGAGACGGTCATATACTCCCTGGCGGTACCGGAACTCTTCAGTAGAGAAAGAAGCGAAGCAAAGCTCGCGACCAAGCTCAGCTTCAAGGGTGCGGACTGCCGCTTCAAGTGGCTTGTCCTCGAGCTTGTCCCCTACCACCAATAGATCTACCTTCGTCTCAATCGCACCAGTGAAAAGACCGGAGAGAACGACGAGGCGGAGCGAGCCCGCTTTCTTAAGTGTATTTACGAGGTCCGCATCAGAGAGGTTTGTGGTTGTGCGCAAAAACTGCTGAAGTGCATCGTAGTGCGGAAACTTGCGGCTCGCACAATATGCCGTCTTTCCTGCTGTCTTCTTGCGGATGACACCTGCAGCATTTAGCACGGAGATTTCCTTGCGTGCAGCGTCCTTGGAAATTTTTGCTCGGAACGCGGCGTCTGCCGCTGTAAAGGCGGCATCGTCATTAAAGAGGAAGAGGCGAAGAAGTTTCAGGCGGGCTGCTGAGCCGAAGAGTTTCGAGAGTGGGTCCATGTCAGACGATTGTTCCATTTGAGAATGGTAAAGGCAAGGTATTTGACAAATACATAATTATGGTGTATAAATACAAATAGTGTTCAACCGGCAACAGGAGATTGCCTCATGCGTATGTTCGTTTCCATCGCCATCGTCTCGGCCATCGCCCTGACCGCCGGCGCCTGCGTCAATCCGAACGGGCCCAAGTACGAGCAGGTCGACGTCCGCTACATCGTGACCGATGCGCCGTTCACGCGTGACGAAGATTGCTTCCTGCGGGTCCGTCGTGAGGACGAGCCGCAGACCGCGCCGTCGCGCCTGCTGCGCTACTGGGCGGGGCCTGCCCTTCGCGCCTGCATGGTCCATCGGAAGGGCGACCTGCTCATCCGTACCGAGTCCGTGCTGGTGCCGTCGCCCGTCGCCTCGCCCGCGCAGAAGGCCGGCTGACAAAGAGCTTCGGCTCTGGGGGTTCGCTTCTTTACGGAGCGGACCCTCTTCCCTTTTCTATACAAAGTAAAAGACCCGCATACTCGTGCGGGTCTTTTACTAGCGGGTGGAGTGTTACTTGTATGTAACCTTTCCGCCTGCCTCCTCGATCTTCGCCTTGAGAGCGTCTGCGTCCTCCTTGCCAAGGTTCTCCTTGAGCATGGACGGAACGCCGTCGACGAGATCCTTAGCCTCCTTGAGACCAAGGCCCAAGATCTCCTTCACTGCCTTAATGACAGCGATCTTGTTGCCGCCTGCATCAGAGAGCTCGACGGAAACCGTAGAGCTACCCTCCTCAGCTGCTCCCGCTGCTGCAGGACCTGCAACTGCGACTGCTGCTGCAGACACGCCGAACTTCTTCTCGAAGACCTTCACGAGCTCGGAGAGCTCGAGGACAGTCATCTTCTCGATCGCCTCAACGATCGACTTGAACTGTGCCGGAACTTCGACCTCAGCCTCAGCTGCGGCCGGAGCCTCTTCCGCCGGTGCGGGTGCTGCCTCAGGAGCTGCCTCTGGGGCGGTCTCCTCGACTGCGTCGTTCTTTACTTCATCAGACATACGATTGTTATTTAAGCTGCTTTCTTCTCACGGATCTGGTCAAGCGCGATGACGAGGCCCTGGATAGGACTGTTGATCACGTTGACGAACATACCGCGTAGTACCGGAACCGGCGGAATGGTTGCGATGGCGTTCATGCCAGCCGCGTCCATGTACGCATTCTCGAACACGCCACCTACGATGGAGAGCGCACCCTTGTGCTTCTTTCCGTGCTCGTAGACACCGCGCGCTGCTGCCGTCGCATCGTCCATGCTCCATGCGATTGCAATCTCGCCCGGCATGTCCGGTATAGAACCGGCATATCCCCTATCTGCGAGTGCACGCTTGAGCAAGGTCTTCTTTGCGACGTAGTAGCCGATGCCCTCACCCTTCAGGCTCTTCCTCATCTCGGACGTATCCTTAACAGAGAGACCCTTGAAGTGCACGAAGACTACCGATGCTGCGTCCTGGATAGCGTCTGCTACCTTCCCGACGATATCCACTTTCTTTTCTTTGGTAATTGCCATAGTTGTTTGGTTTCTGTACGAAACGGACGAAGGTCCCATAAGGGACCTTCAAGGAGACAGTCGACCCGAGAGGTTTCCCTCTCGTTTCGTCCCTCGGCAGGGCTTATGAATGCCTGCTGTCTTCGGTCCGTACAAGAGAGACTATACCCTACTAGGCAGTTCCGGTCAATTTGAGCGCGAAGAGAGCGAACACGATGATCGCCGCAAAGCCGGTGGCGAACTTGAGGAACTGGAGGAAGTGCTGGGACATGCCTATATATTAGCAATAAGGTGGAATGTCTTTGGGGGGAGTTCGCTTCCCTGCTTTGTAAGCCACGCCTCCGCGTCCTCTGTCAAAGCGCTTTCAGGTGCGAGGGTGCGAACAGAATCAAGCGCCGCTTCTGCACTCGCTCGATCACCCGCATACGCATGTGCCATCATGACCAGGACTTCAGTAAGTGGGTTCCCAGGTGAGAGCGGGCGGGCATCTTCCAGAATTTGTAATGCCTTAGCGGACGCAACTTCCCCTCCCCATGCCTGACGCACAAGAAGAAGATACGCATAATTTATCCTCGCGCGGTAATGGTCTGGCTCAAGTCCAAGGTGACGCTCGTGAGCCGCAAGATACAGTTCTATGAATCGATGCGCATGCGCGAGAACACTCTCTTTGTTATTCGTCCTTTCGAGTGTCTCGAATACGCTCATTATGAATTGTGATGTTGCATAGTGTAGTCCCTCAAAATCAGAAGGGCGCGACAGCGAATCTTTGATGAGAGCGCTGCGCACTTCACCGTTCCTCTCACCAAGGCTGCGTAGCATGCTTAGTTGTCGCGGCAGGTCATAGAACAAACTTGCATAAAGACTAGCAGACGCTGCAAGCACAATAACGACAGCTATGTATCGGCGTTTCGGTTTGCTCAACGCTTTGCCTGCAGTCGCTCCGCGTTCAAGCGTGAGCGCGTAGCCGCCGGCTGCCGCCAGGAGCGCATATGTCGGAATTACATCGAACGCCGTCTGGAGCTGCACGAAGTGCGCGAACGGTAGCACTCCGAGAATGACGGCCTCTGCTTCGCCGATGTCGCCTCTCTTTCGAGCACGGTAGATGACCATCAGATACGCACCCGTGACCAGAACCATAACAACTGATCCGATGACACCTCCTGAGACCAGGGTATCAAGTACGACGTTATGTGCCCGATCGAACCATGCTACGCGCCCGAGCTCCACGTAGAGCTGCGGGTCATAGTGCGTTTCGAAGGCTCGTTCAAAGTTTCCCTCTCCCCATCCGAGTAGTGGCCGTTCTGCTATTGCATCTTTTGCCGACTCCCACACAATAAAACGACCAATGGTGGTCTCATCAAGATAGAGTTGTTGAACGACGCTGCCAGGCGTGATGAATAGTAATGAGCCTATGAGACAGGCAGTGGCCGCTCCACCTGCCATGAGATATTTGGCACCTTTACGTATTTGTATATTCGATAGTTTTGACGCTGCCCACCAGCCAAGTAGAAATAGAATGGTTGCGATTAGGACCGTGCCCGATGCACGTGTAAGTCCAAGCATCTGACTTGGATTAACAATGACAGTTGAGAGCTCTATTCTTCCCAGCACGAGCGGAATGATATTTAGAAGTACGGGCGACAGAACGATCGCTCCAAGACTGCTTCCAAGCAAGATCCTCCACTTCTTCCCTTCCGTCTTCATGTATTCAATGAGGCCAAGCAGTAACGCGAGCATGAGATACATACCTGCGTAGGTCGCATTACCAAACAGAGGATCGCTCTTAGCTAGATCCAGCCAGAGCAGCGGTCCTTGGTATCCAAGCCCTGCTGTACCTATGATCGTAAGAAGTGCGCCTGCACCGGCACCCAGCGCAATGCCCTTTCGGATCATTCCCCATTCACGTATATGCAACATAGTCCCGAGGACCAGAGACCAAGCGATCATGTGAAGCAAAAAGTACACTCCGACGAGGCGCTCAGTATCTCCCCAGAACGAGTGTGATGCTGAGACGCCTGCAAACATTGAGATAAGTAGCGAGACGGTTAGTAATGCTACTGAGATCAAAATAGGACGTCTTGCAGAAATTGTCCTCCCTACTCTCACCATATGCCAGGCATACAAGAGTAGTAGCGTATCCACTACAGCAATCAAAAGAAAGTACTTACCACTGACGCTATTAGGGAGTGCGAACCATGGCAGAAATGGAAGAACACAAAAGGTGGCAGCTGTAAGGAGAGTTACCAATTGATGTCTCATGAGGTAATAGTACACCGTATACAAAAGCAAAAGACCACCCGAAGGTGGTCTTTTGCTTTGACTAGATCAGGTTACCTGATACCAGCCCCCTAAGTTAATTAGGAGTTGGTGTCGAGGTAGATGCTGTCAGTCTTGAAGTCGTCAAGGTTGAAGTCGTACGTTAGGTTACCCGTTACATCCGAGAGGGCGTAGCGGATATCGCCGACTGCTACCGAGAAGAATCCATCGGTCGTTGCCGTGATGTTCGCGGTGATGGTGAAGCGCTCAGTGTCACCCTCCTCAACGAGGAAGCGTGCATCTGCGTTCTGGGTACCCGAGAGGGTTGCGCCAGTTGGCGATGTAATGACAGCTGAGAGAGTACCTGAACCACTTACCTCAAGATCAGACTCGGTCGTACCAGATGCATCCGGTGCGGTGCCGTCAACGTATACATCCGAATCGAATGCAGTTACGTCGAAGGTGATCTCGAAGGTTCCACGGTCTGCGCCAGTCTCAGGGGAGGTAACATCCTCCTCTGCAGAGACGAACTCAACCATGATGCCGCTCTGGTAGAGGCCGTGTGCCTCACCGTCTGCGTCACCGGTGATGTCGCCGTTAGCGAGATCCTCACCAGACTCATCCTCAATATCAGCAGCCTCAAGCTGTGCCTCAGACATGCTGACTACGAGAGTAGAACCATTGGTGATGTCCTCAAGGAGGTCAACCTCAATGGTGAAGTCGTAGGTGTCCTCACCGTCAAGTACGAGCTCAAGATCATCGAAGGTGATGTTCTCGGTGGTACCTGCGCCATCTGCAACGTTCTCAGAGGCAACCTCCTCACCGTCCTGCATGAGGCGGATTTCGGAGATCATGTCCTCGAGGTCATCCGTCGTAGAAGTTGCAGTGAAGGTAAGGTCGTCAATCGTAACCTCAGAATCACCCTCGAGCTCGAGAGAGAAGGCAAGAACCTCCACACCCTCGGTCTCATCGGAGTCATCGGTGTCGATCACACGTGCATCGTTGATGTCATCTGCATCATCCGTGAGCGCGAGCTCAAGGCTGATGTCAGCAGCAGCAGCGAAGGTCGTGAAGTCGAACTGACGAGCAGCCTCAGTGATGGTCTCGGTGATGGTTGCGCCATCCGCATCGCGGAAGCGAACCTCATCGAAGTCCACGGACCAAGTTGCATCGATGTCAGCAGAGTCGAGGTTAGAAACACCCGAAACTGCAACTACGAGCTCACCAGCCTCACCTGCGCGGATGATTGCACCGCCATCAAGGGAAACAGTCTTCTCGTAATCATTGTCCTCGTTGAAGTCATCTGCATCAACGCGAGCAACCTCCTCACCATCAAGCATGATGGAGATCTCGGTAGCTACGTCCTCGAGGTCATCGCTAGTTGCGGCACCGTCTACGTTTGCGAAGACGAGGCGAACTGCAGTGAGTTCGATGTCAGAACCATCGTCAACCTCGATCTCGAGGCCAGCGACCTCAACATCCTCCTCGTCCTCACCGACGTCCTCGCCGTTGAAGTCAGAAAGAAGATCGGTTGCTTCGATAGCACCTGCACCGCCCTCGAGGTCACCCGAGTCGTTGTCAGAATCATCGTCGTCGCCACCGGTAGAACCGGTGCCGAGCTCTGCGTTAACCGCAGCGCGGGTCATCGGGCCGAAGTAGCCAGCTGCCGGGGTAATACCCTTGGAAGTCTGGTACGCAGCGACTGCAGCTGCAGTCTGTGCACCGAAGTAACCGGTTGCACCAGCAGCGATCGTGTGACCCTTGCTGATGAGCCAGTTCTGAAGGCGAGTAACCTCTGCGCCAGAAGCGCCGAGGGTCATGTCGGTCGTGAAGGCAGCACCAGTGGAGGTTGAAGAACCACCCTGGAGAGCCTGGAGCTGTGCGAGAAGAGCAGCAACCTGTGCCTCAAGCTCGGCGGTCGTAGCTGCCTTTGCAGGAACTGCAACGGCGAACGACGAGAAGACGAGCGCGAGACCAGCAACTACTGCTGCAGACTTCGCTACAACGTTGTTTGCAATAGTCATAAACTGATTTGTTTTTAAGTAATCATCGAAACGCCACGATGCGATTATTTCTAATGGAGCATCGCAACGCTCGTTTCAATCTTTGTAATGCAGAGTTTCCTCTGCGACTTTCCAACCAGTTTTCACACTATCCGACGAGGCGAAGTATCGACCTGCGCCCCATCGGCTAGTTGGCAAATGTTCAGAATTCGTACTGAGTCCATCCGTAATCTTTCCTGTGCTTCCGTACTGGTCGTGTCTCCGGATATGGAGACGGACAAGCGAACGGTTTATGAACCGTTCATGTTTAAGGACCCTTTCGGGCCTATGCGCTTGTCAAAGTACAGTTCGCCGCATGGCGAATCCCCATCTATCCGCACAAGACTAAGTATACAGAGTCTTTGGGCAGTTATATGGGAAAAGGAATGTGGATAACACGTACAAGGGAAGCACAAAAAGACCGTTCCCGGTCTGTAGTACTCCCCTCTTTCTACATTGCTACCACACAGGAAGAATAGGTCGAAAATGAAGAAAAGTCAATTGCTGAGCTTGCCAACTACTAGGAGCCCGCAAGAGCGTAGGTGGTCCACCGGCGTTCACCGGTACGGGTCACGACCCCTTCTGAAACGAGCGTCTGGAGCTCACGCTGAATGGTCTTCTCGCTTACGTCGCGAATGGCAGTAGAGATATCCTTTATATAGGAAGGGCCCTTTGCACGGAGCGTCGAAAGTATCGCTTCCTTGCGATCATTGCGCCTCGGTTCCCGAGAAACCTCAGGTTTCTGTTCGTTGTCCTTTATCTGTCCTTTAACATGTCCTTTAGAGACAGGGGTAGGTATTGGGCGTGGCGTATCGGTGTCAGTCATGTAGGACGTACGCGACGTACTCATGGACGGACTTGCTGCGCGCGCCAGCTCCGCGAGCGACACGCTCTCGGGGAGAGACACGCGCGGCTCTTCATACCCGGCAACCTCCTCAAGGAGAAGATGTGCTTCCCTGCCGATTAGGTCAGCATTCATCGGAGAGAGGACCCCGCTTGAGCGAGCGATCGAGAGGACACTCGAGAGGGCGAGGAGCTCGCGAGAGAGTGCATCCTTGGCAGATGCCGGAGGGAGAATTGCCGCGTCAACAAGCGCGACCGAGACACGATTCACACGGTCGTAAAGCGAGGGTGAATGACGGAACGCGGGGGTGATTAAATGAATCGCTTTTGCGAGACGCTCCGCCTTCTTATAGATATACACGCGCTTTATGTCCTTTTCGAATACATTGGAGAATATTGTTTTTTCTAGGACGAAACTATCAAATCCGGACGCGTTACTTTGCATCTTTACCGTGCGGTTGTCTTTGATGTGTCCTTTATCGGTCATGGGTATTTTGTCCTTGTCCTTGAACGTTAAAGACAATTATACCCCCGTGTGTCCTTTTGGGAAGACTTCATTAAGACGAGCCGCTTTGTCGCGTTCTTACGTAGCTTTTGCAGGTACTGCGTGGTGCTAGAATGTATATAAATGGCGCGTAAAAGAAGGCGTAAGAGCGAAGGCGGATATAAAGCTGTGGCCCGATGGACCATGGCAGTTTTCCTTATCGTGTTCGGCCTTGTGCTCGGACTTGGCGCCTTCAACATGGCAGGTATTGTGGGCCACGCAGTCTTCCAGGGCGTCTATGGCATCGTTGGAATTGGTGCGCTCGTCCTTCCCTTCCTCATCGTTGCGCTCGGCGCTTCGGTCCTACTTAAGAGGACTTTGGTAACTCCGCTGACGAGCGTCGGCATCTTTGTCATCCTCGCCGCAGCACTCTCTTTGATCGGCATCTTCTCTGCCACTCTGGGAGGAGCAACTGGCGCGTTTGCCGGACAGGCGGCTGTCGAGTTCTTCGGTCCATTCGTTGCCCCCTTAATCTTGCTCGGACTCGTCGGAGTTGGTCTTGCCATCTCGACTGATATCGTCGCGATTGCCGAAGCGGTAGGTACGCACCTCGGCAAGGCTGGCAGCGCAATGGGCGCAGTGAAGCTCCCTGCCCTTCCTAGAAAGAAGGAGGAGGATCTCGAAGAGGAGGGGGAATCAGAGGAGGCCGATGAGGAGGAAGAGCCGGTATCCAAAGTGATTGATGAGGACCGCGAACCGACCGTAACCATGTTCAATGACGCGCGCCCACAAACCGGCGAAGTCGCTATCCCGAACTTCGATGCCGAGTACAAAGCACCTCCTCTCTCTATCCTCGGCGAGGACAGGGGCAAGCCTGGCGTCGGTGATATCAAGGCGAACGCCAACATCATCAAGCGCACTTTCCAGAACTTCGGCATCCCTGTCGAGATGGACGAGGTCTCGGTGGGTCCTACCGTCACCCGCTACGCCATGAAGCCAGCCGAGGGCGTCCGCCTCTCCAAAATCCTTTCCCTACAGAACAACCTTGAGCTCGCGCTAGCTGCGCACCCGGTCCGTATTGAAGCTCCTATTCCGGGCAAGTCTTTGGTAGGTATCGAGGTTCCAAACTCAGCGAAAGCAACGGTGGGTCTTGGAGGGGTCATGAGCGCGCCTGAATGGTCAGCAAGCCAGAAGCCGCTATTGTCTGCCCTTGGCCGCGATATCACTGGCACGCCGCACTACGTGAACATTGCGAAGATGCCGCATGGTCTTATCGCCGGCGCTACCGGCTCGGGTAAGTCAGTTGCCATCCATGCAGTCATCACTTCCCTCCTATATAGGAATGGACCGAACCAGATGCGCTTTATTATGATCGATCCAAAGCGCGTCGAGCTCACTCTCTACAACGGCATCCCCCATCTTCTGACCCCGGTCATTACTGATCCGAAGAAAGCCATTATGTCTTTGAAGTGGGCAGCTAAGGAGATGGATCGCCGCTACAACATTCTTGAGGGCGAGCAGGTCCGCGACATCGAGAGCTACCACAAGACTGTATTCGAGCCCGCAAAGAAAAAGGGTGGCGACGACCTTCCCGAGGCGATGCCATACATCGTTATCGTTATCGATGAGTTGGCCGATATCATGCAGACCTATCCTCGAGAGCTTGAGGCAGCAATCGTTCGCCTCGCGCAGATGTCTCGTGCAGTTGGTATACACCTCGTCCTTTCTACCCAGCGTCCGTCAGTTAATGTCATCACCGGCCTCATCAAGGCAAACGTGCCTACCCGTATGGCGCTCCAAGTCGCTTCCCAGATAGACTCGCGCACCATCCTTGACGCAGGAGGCGCAGAAATGCTCCTTGGCGCCGGCGATATGCTCTACCTTTCCGCAGATATGCAGAAGCCGGTCCGCATCCAGACTGCCTACATCGCAGAGGCCGAAGTGAAAAAGGTTGTTTCCTACATCAAGCAGCACAACGCGGGTACGCTCGGCTCTCTTGATCTTGGCGGAGGCGATGGTGTACAGGTCGCCCCCAATGATGCGGTCATGATGTCTCTTGCGGACGACGACGTGGACGACGACCTCTACACAGAGGCCAAGGCGGCTGTAGAAGAGGCAGGACGTGCCTCTACCTCCTATCTCCAGCGCAAGCTCCGCATTGGCTACTCACGTGCTGCGCGCCTCATGGATCTCCTTGAGGAGAAGGGTGTAATTGGTCCGGCTGATGGCTCCCGACCACGTGACGTCCTCTCTCGTTCAGGCAGCGTGCCCGCTGAGGACGCCGAGGAGCCTCGGGATTTCTAATCTATGTTCCGCACCCTAGCCGCCGTCACCCTCACACTTCTTGCCGGCTACGGAGTCGTAAAGGCCGTTCCCCTTCTCATTGGTCCGGAGATACGGATAGATGCTCCCCTTGCCCATCAAAGTATCCCTGATGGGTTCATCACTATCTCAGGAACCGCCGTTCATACTCAGGAGTTGACGCTCAACGGAGCGCCGTTCCTAATTGATGAAAAAGGACGATTCCAGACTACTCTCTTGCTTCCCCAGGGAGGCGCTATACTTACCCTAATGGCAACGGATCGGTTCGGGAGACACGTAAGTGTCGAACGGAGCGTATACGTGCCCTAATCCATATAGCCTATGCCTGCAAAGAAAACCGCTGCTAAGAAGACCCCGAAGAAAATCTCCCCTTCCCCTGAAGAGCTGGAGGCTAGCGGCGGCGACGCCAAAGCGAAGTCTATAGAGCTCGCTATCAAGGAGATCAAGACCAAGTTCGGCGACGAAGCCATCATGACGTTTGGCGCTGGTAAGCCTGCTGCCATCCCGGCTATTTCAACCGGCTCCATCGGACTTGATGCGGCGCTTGGTGTAGGCGGCCTTCCCCGCGGACGTATCATCGAGATATTCGGTCCAGAATCATCTGGAAAGACTACGCTCGCCCTCCACGCGATCGCTGAAGCGCAGAAGAATGGTGGTGTTTGTGCGTTCGTCGACGCGGAGCACGCACTTGACCCTGAATACGCTCGCAAGATCGGCGTAAAGCTCCAGGAGCTCCTCATCTCCCAGCCGGACACCGGCGAACAGGCACTCGAAATTGTCGAGTCACTCGTACGCGCTAACTCCGTGGACATCATTGTGGTGGACTCAGTGGCCGCACTCACCCCAAAGGATGAGATCGAGGGTGATATGGGTGCGCACCACGTGGGCAAGCAGGCACGCCTCATGTCCCAAGCGCTCAGAAAGTTGACCGCTATTACAGCAAAGTCCAACACCATTGTCATTTTCATCAACCAGATCCGTATGCAGATCGGCGTCATGTTCGGCAACCCGGAGACAACACCCGGCGGTAAGGCACTTAAGTTCTATACTTCCGTCCGTCTTGATATCCGCCGTATCGCGCAAATCAAAAAGGGCGAAGAGGTTGTGGGCGGCCGCGTACGCGTGAAGGTTGTCAAGAACAAGGTCGCTGCCCCGTTTAAGACGACTGAGTTCGACCTACTCTATAACGAAGGCATTAGCCGTGAGGGCGAACTTATCGCACTCGGTGAGAAGTTCGATATCGTCGAGAAGTCGGGCTCGAGCTACTCTTTCGGCGAGGTGAAAATGGGACGCGGGTATGATGCGACACGCACCTTCCTAAGGGAGAACAAGCCAATTGCGAACGAGATCCTTAAGAAGATCCGCGAGCGCCTTGCGGCAGAATAAGACACCAAAAGACCCGCCATGTGGCGGGTCTTTTGCTAGGACAGCTGCATTCGTTGATTTCCAGCCATAAGGCGAATGATATCCCGCAGCATCCAGAGTGCTGCTGTGCATACGACCAACGTGAGCACCTGCACCAGAAGTTCGGTATGAAGAAACGCCGAGAGGAAGAACCTGAGTACCGCAGACACATCCCCCACCGCCGGCATATTGCGGAATATTTGTGCGACAAATACGAACCTCCCTATTGCGTAGAGGGAGATGCCCAGAAGGACCACCGCAAGTGCTATTCCACTCGTATACGGCCGTACCGTATGTATCGTATGCACCCTACGCATGACGTTTTGTTTAATCTTGCTTTCCATATTCAAGTGAGTCTTTAAATTGCTTCTTGGCCCTGTGTACTCTGGTCTTCACCGCAGACACCGTACTTCCCTCTATCTGTGCTATCTCCTCTTGGCTCTTCCCTTCAAAGAACTGAAGTCGGAGAACACGGGCGGCTGCCTCTGGGAGGCGCGCAAGTGCGGACAAGACCTCGTCGCGCACGGTCATGTCTTCAAGGAAGCTCTCAGTATCGGGGAGCCGCTCGAATGCCTCCGGCTCCATCTGAAGTGTCCTTCCCCGCTCCTTCTTTCGCTTCTGGTACCGGGTGAACGCAAGCCGGGTCAGGATGAGATAGCTCCATGAGCTGAATGAGGCACCCTCCTGAGGGCTGTAGCGGTCGGCGTAGAGGTATACGCGAGTGAAGGTATCCTGCACGATCTCTTCGGCATCCTCACGGCTATAGAGGATAGACTGGGCTTTTCGGAGAAACGCATCTTCATATCGGTCAACCAGGACCCCGAACGCCTCCGGATTTGAACGCGAAATCATGAGCACCTCCGCGTCAGGCATCTGGTCCCAGGCGCCCGGCTCTCGGTTGGCCTTCCGCATATTGTCTTGTATCATACCGTCTGCACGTGGCCGGGCAATCTCTATAACCGCTTGGCCTCCCTTTTAGTTACCTATGGCTATCCTTTCCTATAACGAAATCGTCCAGAAGACCGTCATCGACTACAACGGCGAGCCGTACGAAGTCCTCTCATCGCATGTCTTCCGCATGCAGCAGCGTAAGCCTGTGAATCAAACCAAGCTCCGTAACCTTGTCTCCGGTAAAGTTATTGAGATCTCTTTTCACCAAAGCGAGTCCGTTCCGGAAGCGGATATCTCTCGCATGAACGCGAACTACCTCTACACGAACCGCGGCGAGTCCTGGTTCGCAGAGGAAGGTAATGCGAAGAACCGCTTCGCGTTTCCTGAGGATGCGATCGCGGACAAGGTGAAGTGGCTCAAGCAGAATGCAACAGTCGAAATACTCCTCTTTAAGGACAATCCCATCACCGTTCGTATCCCGGTTAAGGTGGACCTCGCCGTAAAGGAGGCGCCGCCAGCAGTTAGAGGCGATACCGCGACTGGTGGCGATAAGAAGGTGGTCATGGAGACCGGCGCCGTGGTCTCTACTCCCCTCTTTATTAATGTAGGCGACATCCTCAAGATCAATACCGACACCGGCGAGTACGTTGAGCGCGTCGAGAAAGCATAATCCTTCTCTAATGAAAGAAGCCCCATCCTTACGGACGGGGCTTCGCGCGTTATGCGCTTTTTGATGCCGTGTTCTACGACATCGGGTCGGGGATCGCTACAACCACTCTTTCAGTGGGAGCGCTCTCCATGGAATTTGCGATTGCGACACTGCCGCACACGACAGTTAACGTGGCGACGAACGCGAGGAAGACAACGCGACAAAGGCTCGGTTTCTTATTCTTTTGCATTTTCCACTTTTTGGTTGGAATGAACAACAAATGCGACGCCGGATTGCGTCGCCTTCATATATAAACATGAAGAGCTCATGTTTGGCAAATCTGTACCAAATGAGCGAGGCCCGCGCGGTGCGCGAGCCTCATATGCCCTAGTTGGAATGTAAGCCCTGCCGCGCCTGCCGCTCCATGTCAGCAACCAGCTGCAACGCACGGTCCCACACTCCGTCGAAAAAACTCACGATCAAAGGCCAGACCAGCGGAGCCGTCATCACCAGGATCATCAGAAGGACGATCACCCCGATATGCATGTGCATCCCGTCCTTGACGCTTCGATCGCGTCGGTCATATTCTTCGCCACACGAAGCCATGCATTCCTCCTCCTGAGCGGTGCGCTCCCAGGAGATGAAACCATGTCGCATGAAAAATGGCAAAGATGACAATGCACCTACTCCCTGCTACCGTATAGATAGTTTGAGTCACCCCACCGGGACGGCAGAGGCAGGGCACACCGATCCCTGAATTGAGGCCCCGAGGGGTTTCCGGTTGGGGTTGCGGTCGCCACCCTTTGGGCTGCGGTGCCTTGATCCATCTGAGTGGCGTTATGCCGCAGGAACCATGGCCTAAGCAACTGTGGAGTGATCAAGGGTTGAGCCCCTCGCGCTAGGCGCGAGGGGCTCTTAAATTTACCCTATTGAGATCTGCTTACGCGGAGAGGTATGGGAGAAGTCCCATATAGCGGGCGCGCTTGACCGCAAGTGCGATCTGGCGCTGCTTCTCTGCCGTCATGCCCGTACGCTTCCTACCTACGATCTTAGCGTGCGTGTTCATGAACTGGCGGAGGTACGCGACATCTTTGTAGTCGACAAACTTCTTGTGTTCGAGCTCTTCGCGCTCTGACTGATGTGCCATGTTAGTACGTGTTATGGGTTAGTAATCTAGAACGGAATGTCCTCTGGATTGATCTCGTCATCCGGGTACTGGATGGAGTCGCCTCCGGTATCCTGGGACTGGTCGTCCGCAGCGGGAGCCTGACGGCCACCATCGGCGCGCTCGCCACCTGCAGGACCGAACTGGAAATTGTCGACGACGATCTCCGTGCGGTACTTCTTTTGGCCTTCTGCCTCCCATGAGCGGGTTTGCATGCGGCCTTCGACAAATACCGGGCGTCCCTTCTTTAGGTACTGGCCCATCACCTCTGCGGTGCGACCGAATGCGACGATATTGTGGAACTCGGTCTGCTCCTGCTGCTGGCCCTCCTTGTTACGGAAGGAGCGGTTGGTTGCGAGGCCAAAGGTTGCTACCTGCTGTCCCGACGGCAATGCGCGGAGTTCCGGATCGCGCGTAAGGTTGCCGTACAGAAGGACTTTGTTGAGATACATAGGTCTATTATACCCCTGCGTCCTTCAATGCCTGATCGAGATCAGCATCCGCAAATCCCTCCTCGCCTTCTAGCTTCTCTGGGGAGCGGAACATGATCTCGTGCATCTCAGCCGCATGGGTTGCTGCCTCCTTCGTAGTCTTCAAGTCGATGAAGCGCACGAAACGGGGCTCGCTCTGTGCCATCTCAAGGACGGTACCGTGTCCTTCAGTGGTCGCGTCATACGCGATCCATGCGAAGTATGCGGATACGAAATCCCTGCGGCCTGTTGTCTCCTGGCGGGAGATGGTGTATGCGAGCTGGATCTTCTCCGGCTCACCTTCCGCGACGATGTCGCCTGCTGCCGCGATCTTCTCGCGGATAGCCTGATAGGTTTTCTTCACCTCTTCCTGGGGTAGTTCAGGATCGATGTGGAAGCCAAGCTCGTAGGTACGGGTTTCGTTATTACCCTCCTCGATCTCTAGCTCGGTGCTATCAACACCGTGTTCGATTTCCTTTTCATTCATAACGGGCGAACTGTACCACGCGGATTCTGACCCCGCAATGAAGCCGTTTTAGAGCCTGAAGACCCGTCGTGCGTTCTCAAGGATGGCGGCCCTGACCGTGTCCTGCTCCTCACCGCGTATGCGAGCGATGGCGCCTACAACATCAATAACTGCCAAAGGGTCGTTCCGGGTGCCACGCCTCCCTTCCGGTGCTACATAGGGCGCATCGGTCTCAGAAATAATCGCTGTAAGCGGTATAGAGCGAATGACCTCGTCGTAGTCCTTGGTGAAGGTGAGGACTGCGGTAAAGGAAAGCGTAAACCCGAGCGCAACGAGCGCCTGTGCCTCTTCTACTCCGCCTACAAAGAAATGTACGTCGCCGAACAAGCGGTCGCCGTGCTCAGCCTTCTTCTCAGTCAGAATTTCAATAAGGTCCTGATATGCATTCTGCGTCCCTTTGGTAGGGCGCGCATGGATGATGAGCGGCTTATCGAGCGAGGTCGCGATATCGACATGTTTTAGGAAGAGCTCTTTTTGGCGACCCTTATCGGATTCCTCTTGTCGGTAGTAGTCGAGGCCACACTCCCCTATTGCGATTACCTTTGAGTGCGCAGCAAGCGCGCGGTACTTCTCTATATCAAACACCTCGGTCGTATTGTCGTTTGGATGGAGGCCCACCGACGCGTAGAGGTCGTCGCATCCTTCGACAAGCGCAATGGCGCGCTCGCTTGAGGCGTAGTCAACACCGACCATAATTGCACCCACATCCTGTTCCTGCATCTTTTGCAGGATCTCTTCCTTATCCGCGTCATACGGCGGGAACTGTACATGCGCATGCGCATCGAAATACTTCATGGGAAGACGATACCACGGCACCTCATAATTGCTTCAGGCAGGGAGACGTATAGTACACGCACGTCTCCGAGAGAATATCGAGTATCTCGATGAAGACGTCAGCAAGGTGGCGCACAAGGTGTGGCCGCTTTGCGTTTATGTGAGCCGCGGGAAAAGATTTTCTGGTTTCTTGTTCTCCCGCACCGCATTCAATATCTTCTCTGCTGTATCTGGCATGATGGGCGTCAGGTGCGCTGCTATCTTCGCGAGGTGACGGACGAGTTTCTCAATATCAGCCAGCGCGATGTCCTTTTCGTCGGTTTTTATCTTCTTATATGGCTCTCGCTCAGTCATGTACTCGTCCCCCTTCCCTACGTGCTCAAAGATGAGGTCCATCGCCTCATTGAATGCAAAGCCCTCGATCATCTTCGTAAATGCTGGCTCGATGGTGACATCCTCTTTTGAAAGCGCGACCGGTGTAAGATGCTCCTCAGCAAGTTTCATCACGCGCGCGACCAGGTTCCCGAGTCCGTTCACGAGGTTTGCGGTATACCACTCGTCTAAGCGTTCCCAGGTGACGTCCGAATCCTCGACTGGATGCACATGACGCAAGAACAGGTATCGGGTGGCATCGGTACCGTATTTCTCCACCAACTCATACGGGCTGATGACATTGCCTAAAGACTTGCTCATTCTTTGTCCGCCCGAGTTAATGAAGCCATGATAGAAGACATGGTCGGTGTTCTTGATATCGGCGGACATGAGCATCGCCTGCCACATGAGTGACTGGAAACGCACCTGATCCTTGCCTGCCATTTGCACAGTCGTGCCTTCGACCCAGTATTTCTCAAAATTGCCTGACTCCGGCCACCCGAGCGTGGAGATGTAGCTCGTGAGCGCATCGAACCACACATACATGACCTGTGAGTCATCGCCTGGTACGGGAACGCCCCAGGTGAGTTTCTCCTTTTGTCGCGAGATGCTGAAATCCTCTAGCCCTCCTGAAACGAAATTGATCGCTTCCTCCCTCCTCCATTCAGGCACGATGCTGCCGGACTGTGCCAAGTACGAAAGAAGCTTCTCCTGGTATGCACTCAAGCGGAAGAAGTAGTTCTCCTCTGTGAGCTCACGCAATTCAAGTGAAGGGTGGAGCGCGCACCTTCTCTCCTCTATCTCACGCTCGGTCTTGTACGCTTCGCAGCCGACACAGTAGAGGCCAGTGTAGCTCTTCTTATAGATATCGCCCTTAGCCTCACATCGCTTCCACATTTCTTGTGCGGCTCGTATGTGCTTCTCATCCGTAGTGCGAATAAAAGCATCGGTTGTCAGTCCGAGCACATCACGGAGCTTGTAGACCTCATTCGCGTAATGATCAACATACTCCTTCACGCCCTGGCCTTTCTTCTCAGCAGCTTCGTATATCTTCTGTCCGTGCTCGTCGGTGCCCGTAGTGAAAAATACATCTTCGCCATTAAGGCGCCACATACGAGCGAGCGCATCTGCTTGGATGATCTCAAGGGCGAACCCTATATGTGGATCCGCATTCACGTATGGGAGCGTGGTAGTAAGGTACCGGGCCATTATGCTGCACGCGAACGCTTGCCACGGTCGACATCGTCCAGGAACTCGCGCAGTGCAGCCGCAAGCGGGACCGCGAGTAGGACGCCGAGGAATCCGGCCAAAGCGCCACCCGCAATAAGGGCGATGATGACCATGAGCGGCGGAATACCGACGACCTTATTAACAACCAGCGGATAGATGAGGTGCGCCTCGAGCTGATTTACGATCAGGTAAAGGCCGGCAACCATGAACGCAAGCGGTAATCCTCCAAAAGAGAACGAGATAATGACGCCTAGGATACCGGCGATAAGAGAGCCGAATATCGGAATGAGATCAAACAGGGCTGCGACCACCGCAAGCAAAAGTGCGTACGGCACACCAAGCAGGACGAGTCCAAGATATACGATGACACCTACGATGAGCGAAAGGACGAGCTGGCCCTGCATCCAGAGACCTATCTTCTTCTTTGCCCTCCCCCAGAGACCTACGACATAGTCTTCATGCTTCTGCGGGGTGATGAAGCGAAGGAACTGCTCCACGCCTGTCTCCTGAATGGCGAAGTAGAACGAGAGAACAATGACGAGCAAAAGGGCGAACACGCCGCCGAAGAATGCGGAGACGAGCTGTATCGCACCTTCGGAACCTTCTGCAACCGCGCTGCGGTATGTGAACAGTGTCTCGATGATGGAGGCCGCGGTACCGCCTGTATCCGCAGAGAAAAACGGGGTCTGCGTCATGCCGGACAGCCCTGCGGGAAGCTCCATGGTCTCCAGATATGCAGGCACGGATGTGAGGAAGTTCTGTGTATCGTTAAGAATTGGCGGAAGCATGAAATACACGATGCTGAACAAGGTGCCAAATACCGCCAAGTACATGACGAGCACCGAGAGGATGCGCGGAAGCTTGTATCGCATGAAGAATTCGATGCCCGGCTCGAGCGCAGATGCGATTACGACCGCGGTGATGACGAGAAGCGCCAGATCCTTGAGAATCCAGAGCGCGTACGCGGCAGCGCCCACAGCGATAAGGCGAATGAACGTGCCGGTTGTGACAGAGATAGCTCGCGGCGTTTCCATATTGAAAATACTAGCACCAAAACGAAAACGCGACAGCCTAGGGCTGTCGCGTTTGTTACCGCTCCGCATGGCAGTGTTCGTTGCGACTGGACGAATCGCTCAGGTTTAGGCTCTCGCCATCCCCCATCGGAACATCGCATATAAGTGCGATATCACCCACGACAAGCCAGTCCTCAACCAACGAGCGAGCGCTTTCTCGACTCACGACCCGGCCTTCCCGTCCGATGAAAAACGGAATGTCCGAAGCGTCGAAGAATTTGCTCGACACGCGGAACGCGACCTGTTCAGTCACGGGGTCATGATGCGGAATCACGAAGACCATATCCCGGACGAGCGGTTCATCCTTCGGCGCATCAATCAGGCGGTATGGAAGCTCCTGGGTGCTGCCGGCAGAGAATACGGCAGCGAATGCGCACATAGACGCAAGCAGAGTTCGCATGACATATCCTTTCTATTTAAACGAGCCCCGCCGTAGCATGGCCCTCACGGCCCAGTAGGTCAAGCGAGCGCGTTACGTAGGTGGTCTGCGACCTCCTCAATAGTCATGCGCTTCTGCTCGCCCGTATCACGATCACGCACAGTAACCGTATCTTTAAGCTCCGGTGTCTCTCCGAGAGTATCGAAGTCGATGGTAATACACCACGGCGTGCCAATCTCGTCCTGACGTCGGTAGCGTTTACCGATATTGCCGTTATCGTCCCAGGCAATCGCTGGATGTACCTTCTGGAGAGCTTTGCGTACTTCCCTCGCCTTCTCGACGAGCTCCGGCTTGTTCTTCAAAAGTGGTGACACCATCGCCTTTACAGGAGCAACCTTTGGCATGAAGCGGAGCACAGTACGGGTTTCACCGCCAAGCTCATCCTCATCGTATGCTGATGCAAGAACCGCGAGGAAAGTGCGGTCTAGGCCAAACGACGGCTCGATGACATGTGGGATCAACTTCTCCTTGCTCTCCTCATCAAGATACTCAAGTGAAACGCCTGACGTCTCCATATGTGCGCGCAAATCAAAATCGGTGCGGTACGCAAGGCCCCACAACTCACGACGACCGAATGGATACTCGTACTCAAGGTCAATTGTGCGCTTGGAGTAATGTGCGAGATCTTCTGCTGCAATCTCAGTCGGGTAGAAACGATCCATAGAGAGACCGATGGTCTTAGCGTATGCCGTTACATCAGCTTCCCACTTCGCAAATGATTCCTCCCATGCATCTGGGCGTATAAAGTACTCAATCTCCATTTGTTCAAACTCACGCAGACGGAAGACGAACTCGCGCGGTGCGATCTCATTACGAAATGCCTTACCAATCTGCGCCATGCCGAATGGTAGCTTCGGATGGTACGTGTCAATAATATTCTTGAAATTAACAAACATGCCGCCCGCAGTCTCAGGACGAAGGTAGGCAGTGGATGATTCATCCTCTGTAGCGCCGACTGATGTTTTAAACATCATGTTGAACTGGCGCGGTTCACTTAATGTCCCCTCTTTCTTACACTCAGGGCACGTTGAAAGGTCTTCGAGATGGTCTGCACGGAAGCGTTTCTTGCAGTTACTGCACTCGACCAGCGGGTCGGAGAACCCAGCGACATGACCTGACGCGACCCATGCTTTCGGGTTCATAACAATGGAAGCATCCACGCCGTACATGTCATCCCGCTCCTCAACAAACATACGCCACCAGAGCTGTTTCAGGTTGTTCCGAAGAGCCACGCCATGTGGTCCATAGTCGAAGGTACCGGCCATGCCGCCATATATCTCAGAGCCGGGAAACACGAACCCGCGGCGTTTAGCCAGGGAGACGATGGTGTCGAGGGATACATTCTTCATAGAAAAGGTTAGCGGGTGACGGTACCGAGGGAGTTATTGTACCCTGGATCGCTCGTCGTCTCGGTCGTGAGATCAGACGCAGTGCTGGTGACCTGCTTCTCTACGAAACGGTCGTAGCCTGATATCGTCTGTGGGAACACGAGTACGGGACTTGTACCTCGCTGGGAAGTGCTTGGCAAGAGTGAGACCTGGAACGCTGCCGTACGTCCGGAAGTTCCCGCAGGCATGTCCCCTACCACCCAGGAAACCTCACGGGTAGAGGCGTTATAGGTTACAGAGCCGTCTGCAGGCTGCACCATGCCGGTAAAGGTCACGTACGACGGCAGTGTTGCGGTTACTTTAGCGCCACCAACTGAATTTACGGTATTCGATGCCGACAGCAATATAGTGTACGTCGTCTCCTGGTCGGCGACTGGCGGCCACGGGCCCGTGTTTGTAAATGGACCTGTGGAGCGCACCGCACGGGAAGTGAGCGTGAGGTCGGTCGACACCTTAACGGTCTTTGTTACGGTCGAGTTAATAGTTTCTGGAACACCCGACTCCCCGACGCGCCTTCCCGCGACCGATACGGTAAATGTCATGGTTGGGTTCCGAAGCGCGGCGAGCTCTGCTTTGGAGCGCATGGGGACCGTGAACGATCCTCCTCCGGAGTCGCCCGGCTGAAGTTCGCGAAGTCCCGCACTTGTCTCGCGGTTAAAGACGATGGTCTGATCGCTCGAACGATAGAACCCGCTAGAAGCCTTTACATTGCGCGTGTCCGCAGCGTCGCCTGAGACGCGAACGTTAATTTGCCCATCGAGTACAGTTGTTGGAAGCGAGTTCGCCCAGCTGAGCGTACCCTGTACCTGCTCCCCTGCCCGTACGATGACGGTGTCGCTCTCGTCGCGATTAAGGGAAAGTGCCACTCCAAGGAACGGACGCGTGATTGTGACGAGTGCTTCTTGGGTCGTATAGGTGACTGCAAGTGCCTGGCTACCCCCACCACGCGGCGTACCCGCAGTGAAGCGGAACACCCGCTCGTCGCCTTGTTGGCCCGTAAGTATGCCGGTAACGCGGATGGTCTTTGATTCTCCCGGGGCAAGACCGCCGAGCTCGAAGAGATTGCCCTGCGCTGCGGCTGGTTCTGTACTTTGAACTTGGAATCCAAATGGATACTCCCCCATTACTGCGACGCTTTCAACTGGATCAGTGCCATTCGCACGGGCGATGACTGTAACGGTCACGGGCTGACCGGATGCGCTTTCGCTTAAAGCCGCAACCGAGAGCGAGACAGGCGAACTTGTGATGGTAAAGGAGTATTCTTCACGCTTAACAAACACGGCGTTCGACCCCTCTATACGGTATTCGAAGGTTACCGGAATGGTGACCACCTGATTGGCCGCGCCTGAGATTACCGCGCGCGCGGTGCGGGTCGCTCGCTCCCCGGGCATGACGCTGCCTACGGTATCCGTATAGCGAACCATTTCTTCAGATGTATTGTCTGCGGATCGCGTGCCCTCTGGGTATTCGACCGTAAGAAGCGTGCTCTCAATGGGCGCAGGATTCCGGTTGTCTATTGTGATTACAAGCTGCACCGCATCCCCGCTTGCGATGGAGGTAGGGCCTTTTATCGCTACATCGACTCGATCGGTCGATACCGATCGAGTACCGAAGAAAAGAAATAGGACCGCGATGATAGATGCGATTGCGAAAAATGCTATCGCGCCGATCAAGAAGTACGCGGACGGTGAGATGCGCTTTTTCTCAGGCGTAGGCTCAGGCTCCCAATGCCGCTCAACTGGCGGAGGCGGAGGTGCCGCAACTGGCATGGGAGTTTCCATCCGCGGCAGATCCGCATCCTTGGCGTAGAGCTTATGCTGAAGGTCTTCAAGGCCGTGCAGGTTCTCGTCTTCGGGCATTTCCCAAAGTATAGCGCACGCGGAGATATGATGATTACAGTCCTGACGCCTCTATGCCACGATTCACACGCGTAATCAGGTCTTTGCGCTTAGCAAGCGCATATTCCCGTGCGGCATTCCCAAAATGACCATCCGTCTGCGGCACCTGCTCTCCCGCATCGAGTCCTGCATCCTGCAGCAGGTACAGCGCAGCCAGGGTCTCGGCGGCATCCTGCTCTTCGTCCGCCAGCGTCGGTAGTATTTCGAGATACTCCTTGAAGAGCTCGTATATTTCTCCTCCGCCACTATCAGTCACCAGGCGTAGCATGAGGTTCGCGACGCGGCCGGCGCGCTCGCGTGCGTCTGGTGCTAAATCAGTAAAGTAATCGTGCGCAAGAATGGCGCCTGAGAGTCGCCATCCCTCCTTTCCCCTAAGCAAGATCACATCAGATTGAGCGAGCGTCGTGAGCGCGGCGGACAATTTAGCGCCAGGCTTCCGCACCCCCTGCGCGCGTGCGCGCACAAGCCCGAGCTCGCTTGTTAAAAGAGAGACGAGCGAACTTGCTTCTCCAAGGGGAGATCTCCCGAGCACAATTGCCTCTGTCGCGTACTTATGACGCATTTGTGATGGTAAAGCCGACGGAGCCCGTCGATAACTCAGCGGTATGTGGCACTTCCGGAAGCGGAGCGAACTCTATATACGCTGTGCCTGGTACCTGCGCGTCAGAAAGAGTCTCCCGTGCAGATTCCTCAATGGTGATCACGACCTTGTCGCGTGGAGAGAGGTCCATGCTCTTTCTGGCATCCGCGACCGCGCGCGCGAACTCGCGCTGATCTCCCCTGCGAATAAGCTCGGGTGTAAGTTCCGTATCAAGCGCCACGCTTCCCTCTTCCTTGGAGGCGTCCATAACTACCTCTTCAACGTTGAGTTCTTCTTTGATGAGCGCGAGGAGTTCCATAGAGAGTGCCGAGCCACCAAGTGTGAGCTTGCCAAGCGGTTGGCGGACTTTCACATTTGCCCTCTGACGCTCCATAAGCGCAGTCGAGGTGAGTGCGCGCACACGCTTCATATCAGTAAGAAGTGCGGCGTCCCTGTTCCCAAAGAGTGCGGTAAAGAACTGCTTCTTCATTACCGGCCACTTTGCCAAATGCACACTGATCGGCTCACTTTCCGTACGGATTGCACGGAATATCTCATCAGCCACAAACGGCATCACTGGGGCAATGACCTTAGAGAATTCCTTGAGCACATGCTCAAGGGTACGGAGCGCTGCCTGACGGTCAGCCTCGTCGTTCGCTTTAATGCGATCGCGCGAGCGGCGTACGTACCAGGTGGAAAGATCCTCGACGAAGTCGCGTAGCGGGCGAGCGGCACGCACCAGGTCATAGCGGTCAAAAGCATCGGTCGTGCCCTCGATAACCTCGGCGAGACGCGCCAGTATCCAGCGGTCGAGTACGTGCGTACTCTCCTTCCCGCGGAGCGATGGATCGAGATCGTCCTTATACAGCGCATAAAACGCGTAAACGTTCCGGAGCATGTTTACTACGCGATTCTGCGCTTCTTTCACATCTTCGTCGCGGAATGTAAGATCTTCAGCCTGCATTACTACACTGCCCATAAGGTAGTAGCGGAACGCGTCGGCACCATACAGATCGAAGAGTTGGTACGGATCGGTGTAATTCTTCTTGGACTTCGAAAGCTTCTCACCGTTTGCGGCGAGAATCGTGCCGGTTGTAACTACGTTCCTAAATGGTGCCCTATCAAAGATCGATACCGAGATTGCGTGCATGTAGTAGAACCATGCGCGGGTCTGACCGATGTACTCGGATATGAAATCACCAGGCGAGCGCTTCTCGAAGTCGCCCTTGTGCTCGAAGGGATAGTGGTACTCCGCAAATGGCATGGAGCCTGACTCGACCCAACAATCTACAACCTCTGGAATACGCGTAAGCGCAGCGCCCTCTTCGTCGATGAGCTCGACGCGGTCGATGTATGGGAGATGGAAATCAAGCTCGTAGTTGCGATTGTGTGGAAGTGGCGTAAACGGGAGTTCCATTACCGCACCTGGCTTATGCGACAGGGTCGATGCGTGCTGGCGTGATTTCTCCTTATCAAGCCCCTCGGCGACTGCGGTGAGTGTTTCAAGACCGCAGCCATGTGTAACGATAAGCACGCACTCATTCTGGTGCGTCTTTTCTATCTCATAGAGAAACTCGCCAAAGCGGCGCTTTACGTCCTGATAGCTTTCGCCGCCTTCTACCTGCACGTCGTACGCGTGGTCATTCCTCCAAGCGATGAATTCTTCAAGCGGACGGCCCTCCAGCTTCCCGAACGAAAACTCGCGAAGCCGATCGTCAAAGACGATGTCCGCCTTATCGATGCCAAGACCTTCGGCGGCCATTTCTGCGGTTTCCTTCGTACGGCGTACGGGCGACGCATAGATGCGCGTCGGCGCACAGGTCTTTAGGAACTCGACGCCTTTCTTTACATCTTCCTTCCCCTCTTCGGTAAGGCCAAACGTATCAAGCGCGCTGCTGAGGGTCTTGGACGCGGTGTTCTCCGCCTGTCCGTGACGCATGATGTAGTAGCGGTTGCCGCTCTTCTTCGTGCGCATTTTCAGCTCCTCCAAGGAACCAACGACCGTGACGGCGCCCGTTTTGTCTTTCCATATCGGAAGCGGACTCGCCCAGAAACGGTTGCGGGAGATCGTCCAGTCAGGAGCTGACTCTATGTTCTTCTTAAACCTGCCGTGCTTTAGGTGCTCCGGCGACCAGTTGATCTTCTCGTTCTCCGCAAGCATGCGATCCTTCACTGCCTGGATGTCGATGAACCAGCTCGAGACTGCGTTATAGATGAGCGGCGTACCACAGCGGTAGCAGTGCGGATACGAGTGCGTGTTAGGTGCTTTTGCAAAGAGAAGTCCGCGCGTCTCGAGGTCGTCCTTGATCAGCGGTTCCGCCTTTTTTATATATTGACCCTGGAGGAACTCAGGCGCATCTACGTTATAAGTCGCGTTTGGGTTGAGGAGCGGCACCATCGGGAGTCCTTCTTTAAGCCCAAGCTGGTAGTCGTCTTCGCCATAGATGACAGCTGTGTGCACGACACCAGTACCATCGGTGGTAGTCACGAAGTCTGCAGATAGAACTTCCCACTTCTTCCCCACATGCGCGCGTGCTTTTGCAACGTCATACAGCGGTTCGTACGAGATTCCTGTAAGGTCGCGGCCCTTCAGCTCCTTCTCGAACTCCGTTACGCCATACGTCTCCATTCGCTCCTTAGCGAGTACGACTGGCACGTTATTTATACGCACAATGACGTAATCGATGTCTGGACCGACCGCGAGGCCGACATTGCCCGGCAGTGTCCATGGCGTCGTGGTCCACGCGAGTATGTGCGTGCCTTTTGGAAGACCCTTTGATTCAGGATCGATTATCTTGAACTTTACCGTTACCGCTTCCTCGGTGATGTCCTTATAGGTATTGTCCATCGCAATCTCGGCCTTTGCGAGCGGAGTCTCGCAGTGTGGGCAGTACATGAGGACCTTGCGTCCTTCATAAAGGCGCCCCTTCTTATGTATTTCTGAAAGCGCCCACCACACACTCTCGATGAACGAGTTGTCCATCGTCTTGTACGAATTATCGAAATCAACAAAGCGCCCGAGCCGCTCAATGTACCGCTTCCACTCATGCACGTATGCAAGCACCATGGAGCGTGCCTTCTCGTTAAAGTTCTCAATGCCGAGCTCGAGAATGTCCTTCTTGCTTTTGAGACCTAGCTCCGTCTCTACAAGTGATTCGATCGGAAGTCCGTGCGTGTCCCAGCCCCAGCGACGGCGCACACGGTATCCCCGCATGGTCTTATATCGCGGAATGACATCCTTAGATGTTGAAGCGAGGAAGTGGCCAGGGTGCGGGAGACCAGTCGCAAATGGCGGTCCATCATAGAACGTGAACTCGCCCTTCGGGGCAGGCTTTTCGAGTGACTTCTCGAATATCTGCTGTTCCTTCCAAAACGCGAGTACCTCCTCCTCGCGCTTTGCTATATCCGATTTTCCCCGCTCATCTGCCATAGTTTCCTTATCCTAGCGTTTAGGCGCTAAAAAGGAAACGGTTACATACGTTCAGGTGCCGGTATCCCTAGAAGCCAGAGGCCGCGCTCCATGGTGCGCACGAATCCTTGAGCCACCATAAGTTTGTACGCCTCGTACTCACCGTCTCTAATTCGCTCCTTCGCATAAAACGCATTCCACTCTCCTGCCAACTGCGTAAGGTAGGTGGCAATATGCTGCGGCGCTTTTTCTGCTTCTGCGCGTTCGGCAACTTTTGGAAAACGCGCGATGAGTCGCTCGATGGTGTACGGCTCATCGGGAGCGTTCTGGATGCTCGGCCGCACGCTTGATTGCGCGAGGATGGATTTCGCACGTACGAGCGCGTACTGCAGGTACGGTCCCGAGTCGCCGTCTAGCGAGAGCGACTTCTCTGGATCAAATACAACATTCGTGCCAGGAGACGCGCGAAGGATCATGTACTTGAGCGCACCGACTGCAACTTTCTCTGCAACAAGCGGGTCGTCGTTCTTACCAAGCGCCTTCTCCATCACTTCTTCGATGATGCCAGCTGCGGTTAGAACATTTCCCTTTCGAGAGGACATCTTGCCGGTTGTAAGCTGTAAAAGGCCGTGAGGCACGTGATGCGTCTTTTGTGCAATCAATGGTGCTATCTCCTCGATCGCGGCTAGGAACACTTTGAAATGCCCTACCTGCTCCAGGCCAGTAAGTATGTAGGAATGATCGTTTGGAATACGCTGCTCCTTTAGGAATGCGAGTCCAATCTCTTTCGTCTCATAGGTTGGCGTGCCGCGACTCGTGATGAAAACGAGTGTATGAAGACCCTTTGCCTCTCCTTGGTACACGACCGCGCCTTCACTTCTCGTAAAGATGCCCTTCTCTAGGGCGTCCCCTACTACCTCCATGCCTATAGGTGTGGTCTCACTCTCAAATATGAAATAGTCGAAATCCGAATTGAGTACGCGGTATATCTCTTTAAATGCACTAAACGCAGCGTCGCGCCCCTTCCGCCAAAGCTCAAGAAGCGCGCGATCTTCCTCTGTGTGCTCGGACTCGTCCTTTGCGAGTGCTGTGTACAGCGCGACATTGAGCTCATCAATTTCAGCCTTTGCTACCTCGCTCTCTTCGTACGCCCGCCCGCCCGCTTCGTACGCGCTTCCTACCTCCTTAGCTGTAGCTGGCTCCGTGATGCCCTTCTTACGCAGGCCCCAAATACCCTTTGCGACATGTGGTCCTACATCGCCGCCATACGAATCGCGTATAACGTGTGCGCCGGTATTCTCTACGAGACGCGAAAATGATTCGCCGATAACTGTGCTCATAAGATGGCCAATATGCATCTCCTTGAATGGGTTCGGGCATGAGTACTCGACCACAACCCGCTCTCCAGCACGTGAGGAGCCTTTTCCCCAGTCTTCGTCTATATCCGCGAGTGTCTGCGCGAGGTACGTCCGTGAGCTTGTTACGTTGATAAATCCAGGACCAGCAACATCCACCGACGTCGCGTCGTCTTTAAGTGCATCCTTAAGGATTGCGGCAAGATCCTCCGCAAGGGTGCGCGGATTCACATTGAGCTCTTTGGCTGCAGCAAGTGCTGCATTGACCGCGTAATCGCCATGCCTCAAGTCGCCAGGCCACTCCACCGCAAAGGAAACGTTGGGGGCACCTCTCGCCTTCAGCGCATCAGCAATAATTGTACGTATGCGGTCTTCCATGTTGGGACTATAACAGAAAATGCCCTGGTGCGGCGGCCGTGGTAGCTGGCCGCCGCACCAGGGCACCTTTCCTTTCTAGTTCATTCGTCCGACGAAAAACTTTGGCAAGAAGCTATCTACCCATGAACCAAGACCGGTCGCAATTCGCGGACGTACTCCGCCGGCTACCGCAACTCGCTCGGTTAGGTTCACCTTGGTCGCGGTGAGCGATGTCCCCTTTCCACTTCCAAAAGCGAGTACGGAATCACCCTCGCTTATATCCGAGAAGACACGGGCACCGCTCTGGGCATATATGGTCTTCTCATCGGTGCGCACTGTGATGGTCTTTCCGTCTCCAGTAACAATAGTGAGCGTGCGTGCCTCTGGATCGATTGACTGCACCGTACCTGAGTGGACAATGTGATTGCTGGAAATCGACCAGTCACGTACGGAATCTGCATTAACCGTAAACGGTGCCATATTGGACTGAATGGTGCCTGTAAAGCTCACATAGTCACCAGGCGTCACTTGCGTGAGAGTGATCTTGCCGCCGTCTTTGCGAGCTATTGGCGTTCCCTCTCCGGTCTGGACATTCCAAGTGAGTTTTCCCGAACCCCATAATGTCTCCGCGCGAAAGCCATCGGCAGTCACCTCACGGACGCGAGCCCCTTTCACGTTCACCTTTCCGCTCTCCTGCATGACTACTTCGAGTGTTACGCCTACCGAGCCTGGATCATAATCGCTACTGGCTGACGCCACGGCTGGAAGCGTGACGAGTGCTATCGCGAGCGTAAGGAGGGTTGTCGTGATTCGGTTCATGCGTGTATGCGTTACTGCGGACTCAAGTCCTTACTTAGGCTGACGACCTTGTTCCTCTTTTCTTACTACACCACGAGTTTTAAAAATGTGAAGCTGATATGAAGAGACCGCCTACATGGTGTAGGCGGTCTCTTCAAGGGGATGTACTAGCGGTCGTTTCCAAAGATCGCGCCAATTTTCTTCCAGAATCCCCATGCGTTCCCTTTCGGGAACTTATTGTCCTTCTCCACCGCAGCTTTAGCGGTTAGCGATATGGAGGATGCAGTGAGCACGTTGGTATCAGAATTGTATGCACCATATGCCACAACCTTTGAGTCGACATCTATATCGCCAAGCGCATCAAGCGCGCTCGCGTACTCGGTATCGCCGGTCACCCGTACCGTCACATTGCCGCGACCGGTTGTTGAAAGTGTGAACCGGTCATCGTCCACATCGGTTACGGTACCAGTGAATGCAATGCGATTTTCTGCGAGCGACCAATTCTTCACGACGTCGGCCGCAACGGAGAACGAGCTCCCTGAGGATAGGGTTCCGCTAAAGCTGATATAGTCGCCGTCTTGTATATCCCCCATCTCCGATGAACTGCCGTTCTTTTGGATGAAGTCTGTGTCGCCATCTGTTCGCACGGTCCACGTGATAGAGCTCGCGTCCCACATGGTCTGTGCGGTGATGGTACTGCCGGAGACATCGGTCACCCTTGCGCCTCTAACGGTGGTTTTGCCGTTATCGGCAATCATAATCTCGAGGGTCGAACCTACTGATCGCGGTGCGAACGCTTTATTTGCATTGCCGCTCTGGGCAAGCGCATATACCGGCGCCACAATGAGTGCCGCGACCACAGCGACGGTACCTAAGTTCTTGTAGTGAGTCTTCATATGTTCAGTTCGGTTAGTGCGTATAAGCGCTACCAACTACTAAAGACGTATGCGATACATGCCGCTTACCTCACTGCTTTCTCACCCTGCTGAACTGACTATGAATTACACGAACGATTCTGGGACCGCGTGGCTAAGCGCCATTGTGCGTATGTCTTCACGCACCTTCCCAGCGTCACGATTTGTGAGGACTTCGATCATAAGCTCTGCGACGCGCGCGCACTCTTCTTTGGTGAAACCGCGAGTCGTGAGTGCCGGCGTACCAAACCGGATGCCGGAGGGGTCCATGGGCTTACGGGTATCGTCCGCAATCGAGTTCTTATTGAGCGTTATGCCTGCTTCGTCTAGGAGCTTCTCCGCATCGCCGCCGGAAATATTGAACGAACTCCATACGTCCGCAAGAATGAGGTGGTTATCCGTGCCGCCGGTTATGAGCCGTGCGTTGTTTGCGGCAAACACTTCTGCCATAGCGGCCGCGTTCTCGACGACATTTGCCGCATAGGTCTTAAACGTTGGACGGAGCGCTTCGCCAAACGCGATAGCCTTGGCTGCGATCTGGTGCATGTGCGGACCACCCTGGAAGCCAGGGAACACTGCCTTGTCTATCTTCTGCGCAATCTCCTCGTTCTCCCTCGTGAGGATCATGCCGCCGCGGGGACCGCGCAACGTCTTATGCGTCGTCGTGGTCATGACATCGAATCCATAATCGAATGGGTTCTTCGCTGCGCCGCCGGCGATAAGGCCTGCGATATGTGCCACGTCCGCAACCGCATATGCGCCAACTTCCTTTGCGATAGCGGCAATTTTCTCCCAGTTAAGCTCACGCGGGTATGCGGAGAAACCAGCAAGAATGATCTTGGGCTTCTCGGCTAGCGCGGTTTCGCGCAGCTGCTCGTAGTCGATCTCTCCGGTCTCTATGTCCTTCATCTTGTAGCGGACGAAGCGGAACACCTTGGAGATGTAAGTGACCGGATGTCCGTGCGTTAGGTGTCCGCCATGAGAGAGATCCATGCCGAGCACGGTATCGCCCGGCTCAAGCAAGGCCATGTACGCGGCAATGTTCGCGTTAGCACCTCCCAGAGGCTGCACGTTCGCAAATCCTGCACCGAACAACTCCTTTGCACGCGCGATTGCTATCCGCTCCACTTGGTCGGTGTATTCCTGACCGCCGTAGTAGCGCTTGCCGGGATATCCTTCCGAATACTTATTGGTAAGCACTGAGGACATCGCCTCGCGCACCGCAAGTGATACATAGTTCTCGCTTGGAATGAGCTCGAGCCCTTCTGCCTCACGATTCTCTTCTCCCTCTATTGTCTTGAAGACCTCAACGTCTTCCCTTTTGATGTGGTCGTACATAGCCATACTCGTTACGTAAATAAGGAAATGTGGCTGGCCTTAGGCAAAGCTCGACCAGGTGTGGGTGGTACGGTTCGTAAGCATTGGGAGTAGTATACAGCCCCGCCCTGTCTTCATGTACCAGTCTTCGATAGCATTTATTTATGCCCTTCATGACCGCTACAGAGCTGAAGCCATACCCTTTCACAAATATGGCGGCTACCCCCCTGTTCCCGGTCCGCACAATCGGGCCACTCTTCGAATCAACGCGTTTTAAAGACACCAAAGACCCGTGCATCGCATTTGATGGAACGACTTGGCACATATATGGCTCGGGCGGAGATGTGCGAAGCGAGGAATGGCAAATACTCCATGCGACCGCACCCACGATTGAAGGTCCTTGGACTGAACAGGAGCCAGCGGTTCTGCGCGGCGTTGAAGGGCCGCATGTTGCGGCTCCTTCCGTCATCTATGACTTTGATGACAAGCTCTTTCACATGGCAGTGCAGAAGGACTTCATGTCTATTGGTGGTGGTATCGCCTATCTAGTCTCTGCGGATGGACACATATTTACCAAAATGCGTACGCTCGTTGAGCCTAAAGGCATGAGCGAGGCTGGGCTCTATGATCCGCAGTTTGCGCAGATTAAAGGTAAGAAGTATCTCGTGTACTCGGGCATACCTGCTCTACTTTCGTACGACCATCCATTCATTCCTCAGCCTGATGTGTATCTCGCGCGCTCGGTCACTGACCGTTGGGTCGGGTATTGGAAGCGCATGAAGCGTGTACTTGCGCATGATGACATCGCTTGGCACCACAACCGTCTCGGTCACCCTGACTACGAATGGGGCATCGAAGGCCCGCAGATCGTAGAACTTCCTGATGGGAAAATCCTTCTGAACGCGACCTGCTTCCTCGAAGAGGGACGACGCGGTACCCGGCAGCGCGTATTCTTCGCGCACGCGGATGATGTTAAAGGTCCCTACACGAGTATAGGACCGGTGCTCCTACCTCCTGATACCGGGTGGGAATCTGGCGAGAACGGACACGCAAGCCTTTGGGTTGAGCATGGATGTTTGTATCTCTTCTACCAAGCGCGCTCCAAGGACGAACCTAATCCGCACGACAACAATTGGCGATATGGGATTGCCGTCTACTCGCTTGAAGACATACGCACCGCCCGCGAGCAAGCAGAAAAGCGAGATGAGGCGCTAGAGGCCAGTGGTGCCTAATCCGCCCCGCTCCGGTGTGCCGAGCGTATCAACCTCCTTCAGAGTGAACCGGTCGTACGGCATGACGACCATCTGCGCGACACGGTCGCCGCGCGAGACAAGCACCGGCTCGTCGGTAAAGTTGTAGAGAATAGCGCGGTACTCGTCCGCATCACCGGCATAATCCTCGTCCATAATTCCGACACCGTTTGCGAACATGAGGCCACGCTTATGCAGCGAACTTCGAGCGGCAAGGAGTACGAAATGCCCCTTCGGTAACTTAAGTGCGAAGTTAAGAAATGCGTAGCCTATGCTCTTTGGTGCGATGGTAACGTCCTCGCGCACGTAGCAATCAAGCGCGGTCGCCCCTTCCGTTCCATACGACGGCATTGGCAGATCCTTATCGATGCGCCGGATCTCTATATCCATACCTACGCAGCAAGCTTCCTGACGAGCTCGTACACCTCCTCGTGTATATCTTCCGGCGCGCGCATGGAATCCCCCTCCATGCATTCGATGAGGTGCCAGTGCTCCTCGCTTGCGGCAAGCGCGCGGGCGGATGCGTGGCTACGCTCGAGGTACCGCCTATCCTCTTCGACTGTATCTCGATCGCCCGTAAGCGTGTGGTTCTTGACCGAACGCTTCTCCTGCAAAAGCCTAAGCGATATCTCGACCGGCACATCAAGATAGATGACTGCATCCGGTACCGGCACCCCGAGGACGCCGTGCTCCATCTCCTTAAGCCAAGACAGGAAGAGTATGCGGTCCTCCTCATCCTCTATCTTCCCTGCCTGATGGATCATGTTGGCGCTCGTGAAGCGGTCGGAGATAACGATCTTCCCTTCCAATAGCCACTGCCGTATCTGCGGCGACGCCTCCTGGCGGTCGAGTGCATACGGGAGCGACGCAAGCTTTGGGTCGAGGTTCACGAAGTCGCCGTGTTCTCCGGCAAGGCACTCGGCAAGAAGTTTTCCGAAAAATTGGTCCTGGTATCGCGGGAAGTCTATCTTCTCGGATGCGATGCCTTCATTGCCAAGACGTTCTGCCAGCATCTTTGCCTGGGTTGCCTTCCCGGACCCGTCGTTCCCGTCGAGCACGATGAATCGTCCGTTATGCATATGTGCCGAGGATATTATCCGGATGCGACTTATTAAAGAGGCGCTCACTTCCCTCCATGAGATATACGCGCGCTATACCAGCATCTAATATTGCGCTCCAACAGGGTTCGCACGCCCACCAGTGTCCCCAGAGGTATAAATCAGCACCATCAACTGAATCCAACTTAGAAAGTGCGGCTCTGATAGCGCGCACTTCGCTATGGTTCTTAGGATGGCAGCCTTCGCAGAGCTCATACCCTTCCCCTGTCGGAACATTGCGCTTCACGCGCTCGCACTCCTGCTTCTTATGAAAATCGCTTCCATTTGCCCCCTCTCCGACAACAACACCATCAACGACAACTACCGATCCCGTCTTCACCGCATCATCCATAGAGTGTGCGAGCGCATAGTTTCGAGCCGCTGCCATGAATGGGTTCCCTTCCTCTACATAGAGGAAGCTGCGCCCTTCCGGCAGATAGGGGTATGAGATGGGTCCCATTGCTCACTAGTGTAGCGCATCTGAAGGTGTGTATAAGACCCCTTTTACCAGGCGCGTATAATGGCTCTCATGGCCCGCTTCGACACCCTCTATCAGGAAATGCTTCAGAAGATCCTTACCGAAGGCACCAGGGAGCTTTCAGAGCGCACTGGGCACGAGACTACCGCCATCCCCGGCCTCCACTTCTCCATTGATATTGAAAAGGAAGGCTTCCCGCTCCTTACCCTCCGAAAGATACCGATTCCAATGTTCGTCGCCGAGCAGATCTGGTTCATCGCAGGCCTTCGGAAGCCCGCGGATTTCTTGCGCGACTACACCAAAATCTGGGACGGGTTCACAAACCCTAACGACGTCGTCACGGTCGCGTATGGATACCGCTGGAGACGGCACTTCGGCCGTGATCAGCTAAAACTCCTCATTGAGCTTTTGAAGAAGGAGCCGTCCTCCCGACACGGGGTCATCGTTACCTGGGATCCGGCAAGCGACGGTCTTTCACTCTTCAAGAAGAAGAACGTTCCCTGCCCCTACTCTTTCACTGTGAACATCATCGGCGGCCGGCTACACCTACACAACATCGTGCGTTCGAATGACATGTACCTCGGCTTCCCTGCAGATGTTGCCGGGTTCGCTCTCCTGCAGTGCATCCTCGCGCAGAAGCTCGGCGTCACGCCTGGTGTGTACTCGCATTCAATCTCCAACGCGCACCTATATGACAATCAGTATGACGCAGTAAAAGAACTGATCTCTCGCAAGGACGAGCACCCGGCGATACATCTCACGCTTCCTAAAAATGCGTACGACCGTGCGGAGAAGAAGGATCGCACCTTGGTTGAAGAGATGGTTGCCGACATAACGAGCAAGTATTCCCCGCAGCCTGCAATTTCTGGCGTAAAGGTTATTCTGTAGCTATGGCAATCCTCACGAAGACCGACATCTTGGAACGCGTCGCATCCGGCGAACTAGCGTTCACGCCGAATCTAGACGCGTTCCAGCTCCAGAGCCACGCGGTGGACTTGCGGCTTGGATTTACCTTTCTCATGCCCAAAGCGTGGCGCTTGACCGACAACGGCCGCGAGGCGGTTGATATCGATCCACTGAAGGATCACGGCCCAGAATACTTCGATATCATCGAACTTGAGCAGGGCCAGTATTTTGAACTCCTTCCAGGAGAATATGTGCTCGTTTCTTCACTTGAGTCCCTGAAAGTGCCAAATGACATCATGGCAGTGCTCTATCCCCGCTCCTCGATTAACCGCAAAGGTCTCTCGGTCGACCTCACGGGCATTATTGATTCAGGATACGAAGGTCCCTTGACCCTCCCCGTCAGGAATAACACTCGCTCCACCGTCCGCATCCACCCGGGCGAGCGCTTCTGCCAGGTCGTGTTCGAAGAACTCACCGCTCCCATCGAAGATCCGCGCAAGAGTCGCTGGCATCAGAAAGATGTCGTCGAGAAGGGCCCGAAGGAGAAGTCGGTAGAAATGAAACTCGTCTTTGAGGGCGACATCCGCAAACTGAAGCAGGACCATCCTGCTTCCTGACACCCATGGAGGAGCTTCAGAAACTCCTCGCCCCCTACCGTGCATTCATAACGTACACGCCGCTGCGCACCGAGGTTTATGCGCATGCGCTTTTTGATACGGATGGTGCGGTTATGTACCTTATAGAGCCGCGCGCTTCTCTTGATCCTAAGGAAGAGGCGCTTGCGGCTATGAAGACTGCGGGAGATCTACCCACTGCGATACTCGTGCCGGGACGCAGATTCGATGCTTCCGGCACGCGGCACGGCCAGGGCGGCGGCTGGTACGACCGGTTCCTTGCTCGGGTGCCGAGCGAGTGGCTGCGGGTAGGATTCTGCTTTGACGATCAGTTCTCCCTAGTCCCGCTTGTACGGAACGCGTGGGACCAGCCTGTGGACTACATATGCGTCATAGATCGGAAATCAGGAGGTATGAAGATATACGCCTCTGGTAGACTGGTCGCATGAAGCCTCGCGTCTCAGCTATCGTCGCCATCGGCGACGATCTCGTAATCGGAAAAGGCAACGGGTTGCTCTGGCATATTCCAGACGACCTAAAGCGCTTCAAAGAGCTCACGCTCGGGCATCCGGTCGTGATGGGGCGCAAAACTTTTGATTCCATCCTCGCCATCCTCGGCAAGCCGTTGCCGGGGCGTACCAGTATCGTTATTACGCGCGACGCTGAGTGGTCGCATGACGGCGCGATCGTAGCCCATTCCCTACAGGAAGCACTCAAGAAAGCTAGCGCGCTTGATCAAGAGGAAGTGTTTGTGATTGGTGGCGGACAAATATATAAAGAAGCATTCGATCAGCTCGACCGCATCTATCTCACTCGCATCTTCGATGCTAAGGAAGGCGACACTTTCTTCCCTCCCTACGAGCACGTATTCACTGAAAAGCTGTTTGAGGAGCAGCGCACGTGGAATGACATCACGTACTGCTGGATTGATCTCGACCGCCCTGCTGCCACGGAAGATCCTTCATAAAAGGCGCGAATATATCTTCCTCTACGGGGAATGTGAATGAGTTCCCTTCCGACCTCTTTCCGATCTGTGTAGTAGATACGTATGGCGCATTCTTGATACGCACAAGCGGCGTGCCTTCATTCGCCTCACCCATGACTAACACCGCTGCGGCAGCTAATGAGTCTGGCAGGTTCGTCTGACTGCCGGAAGTCGCGGCGCCAGTTAGATCATGTCGCATACGGTTGTCATAGATAGGTTCGAACCCCGCCCAAGCGACCGCCATGCCAACAACACCGCGTCTAAGAAACACACTGCGGGAGTCTGTAAGGACGAGATAGAGGTGCTCTTTTTGGTACGTCTCCTTAAACCAGGTAAGGAGTCTGTCGGCGCTCCTTTGCGGATCCTCGGGCCAGAGCACGTAGTAATCACCAAACGGGTCGATACCCGCGTTTGGTATGAGCGTGCCGTTTGTAATGGTATGCATTACAAACCCACCGGGAGTGTGTTCGCGAGCAAGATAGGCACCCGCCTCCGCGGCGACAAGCGCATCAACATCAGTACCCTCTTTTAAGACACATCTCCCCTCGCCTATAGCGACTACCTTTGAGGAGATAACAATGACGTCATGCTCTTCGAGAGTAAGCGAGGAAGCTTTGATCTTCGCGTATAGGTCGTCCTTTGGTGGGACGAGCGTATCAATATGTATGGGGGTAATTTCCATCTGCGTATTCTACCTAAAATGCAAAACCCCCGCCGTTTCCGGCAGGGGTTCGCAACGATACTGGTGAAGTGGATCAGGCAGCGATCGCAGCGGCCGCGAGGTGTCCCATGATGACGGGACGCGCCTGAGGCCAGCCGCGGACGATCTCGATCTTGCGCGCCGGAGCGGGCTTGATTACGTCGCAGCCGATGCCGCCAGGTTCCGGAAGCAGGAACACGAGCAGAACACCCTTGCGGCCGCGCAGCTGGTACAGATGCGAGACCTTGGTGTCGACGACTACGTCGCATTCTTCGAGATGGCTCAGGACCGTCCTGCCGCTGTTGCGGACGAACTCCAGCCTGATGTCCTTCGGGAAGTTGTTCTGCCGCCACCAGGAAAGCACGTACGGCTCCGAAGTGGCCCGGAAATTTACCACCGGGACGACGTCGTGTCCGTTCGCCTTCAGCATCTGGACCATGTTCACGGCGCCCGGAACGGGCTGTCGTGCGTACTGGAACAGCTTGCCGTTCTCGAAAAGCTCGCACTTCGACTCCTCGTAGAGCTCGGCGGTATACTCCCTTCCTCGCCCCCCGTTGGCGCCCGGATACGTGTGTCCGATGGACGCCTTCCCCCCGAATTGCCCCGGGGGGATCAGCATGCCGCCGCGCTCGCACGCATATGCATGGAGTGCACGGTCGACCTGGATAAGGCCGGTGACGCTGATCCCGATTTTCGCCATTTCTTTTCCTTCACACTATGTTGCAGAAAGGTACGTTATGGCGCATGAACGCCATAACGGTCGAGTCTATCCTATTGCTTCATAAACGCAACAAGCCGCACCAATTTGGTGCGGCTTGTTTAAGGGAGTGCGTCCTTACTTCACCTCGACGCCCATGGAGCGCGCGGTGCCCTCGACGATGCGCTCTGCAGCCTCGATGGAACCTGCATTGAGATCCGGCATCTTGGTCTCAGCGATCTCACGAACCTGCTCGCGGGTGAGCGTACCTGCCTTCTTGAGTGGGGTCTTGCCTGAACCCTTCTCGGCGCCGACGGCCTTAAGGATAAGGCGGGACATCGGGGAAACCTTGAGGATGAAGGAGAACGTACGGTCATCGTATACGGTGAGATCCACCGGAACGATCTGGCCCATACGATCCTTGGTAGCCTCGTTGAACTTGTTCACGAAGTCGCCGATGTTGACGCCTGCGGGACCAAGGACGGTACCAACCGGCGGAGCAGGCGTAGCCTTTCCTGCCGGAATCTGGAGCTTGATAACTTTTACTGCTTTAGCCATACGAAATTGTTAGGTGACTGTACCTTAGAGCTTCCTTACCTGCAAGAAGTCGAGCTCGACCGGGGTTTCGCGGCCGAACATGGCCACAAGGACCTTGACCTTGCCGCGCTCCTCGTCGATCTCCCCCACCTTGCCCTCAAGATCCTTGAACGGACCGTCAGCGATGACAACCGGATCGTCCTTCATAAGGTCGATACGGTGCTTTGGTGCTTCGGCGCCCATACGCTTCATGAGGGTGTCCACCTCCTTCTGCTCCATGGGAACCGGGGTTGTGCCGGAGCCGACGAAGCCGGTGACGCGCGGCGTGTTGCGAACGACAAACCAAGAGTCCTCGTCGACAATCATGCGGACCAAGATGTAGCCCGGATAGATCTTCTCTTCCTCGACGATGCGCTTACCGCCCTTCACACGGATCTTCTTTTCGGTCGGAACGACCACTTCGAAGATCTTATTCTCCATGCCGAGCGACTCGATGCGCTGCTTCAAGTTCCTCTCGACCGCGTTCTCATACCCTGCGTAGGTATGGATCGTATACCAGCGTGGTTCGCTGCTTATTGCGTCATCAGAGAATTCCGGTGCAGATCGCATCTTGTCCATAGAATTGGATACTAGCGGCTAATGAGGTACGCGATACCCTGTGTGAACACGTAATCGAGCGCGGCGATAAGCGCCACGCCGAATGCGCAGATCAGAAGGATAAGGATGACGTGGGTCGTCGCCTGCTTCTGGGTTGGCCAGACAACATGCTTCAACTCCGCGCGTACGTTCTTCAGGTAGGTGGTAAGTCCCTGCATAGTGGTTCTAAATAAAAAAGCCCCGCGGGCCTTTATGTATTAAATGATACTACTCCCCTTCCATAGCGTCAATAAAGAGAAAAAGCCCGCAATTGCGGGCTTTTTCTCTTAAAGCAAGAGTGCTAACGGATCTCGTACGTAATCGAGATGTTTGCCGTGTACTCATTCTGCCCCACAGGAAGGGTCGGTGCATTTGCTGCCTTCATGTCCATTTCCATGGATTCGCCATAGCCGTAAGGTATCGGCTGCTGGCTATTGTCATAGAAGGAGACAACCTTACCGAGCCTGACGCCGAGCTGATCCGCGAGACGGTCAGCTTCAGCGCGAGCTTTCTCGATAGCCTCCTCACGCGCTTCACCGCGAACCTCATCCGGATTATCGAGCGTAAACTCCGGACCGTTGATGTTCTGCACGCCGATCTCACCAAGTTTTCCAAGGACTTCGCTCGCCATGTCGGTCGCGCGGATCTTCACCTCGACCGTTTGAGATACCTGGTATCCCGAGATGGTTGGTGCGCAGGTGCGACCCATCGGGCAGGTACGCGGATAGTCGTACTGCGGGGAGACGTTGTAGGAAACGGTGCGGATATCATCCTCATCGATCTCAAGCTCCTCGAGTGCTGCGAGCGCAGCGTCATTCTTTGCAGTTGCTGCTTCCTGCGCGGCTTCAACATTCTGGTTAGTCTCTGTCACGGTGTAGGTCACGCGTGCGATGTCCGGCACAGCTGCTGCCCTGCCCTCACCCTGAACCGTGATGGTGTTCATCATCGGTGCGTTTGTACGGCCAAGCTCATCAAATATATCGATCGTCTTCACTAGGAGGAAGATTGAAAGAAGGACCAGCACGCCGATGAGTGCGTAGCGGGTCAGCTTGTTGTTCATGAGTTCCTGCATAAAATCCTTTATTTACTGATGTCCTTGGATGATAGCACGCGAGCGCGAGGCACCAGGAGCCACACTGCGAGTACTGTTGCAATCGCACCCGAAAGCATGAGGCCGATAGATCCTGCGAGCGCGCGAATAATCTCAGCCGCGAACACCTCTCGATTCACGATAAAGGAGAACGGTGCGGTCGATTCAGAGAATAAGAGAAGGAGCGGCAGGGAAACTCCCGCGTATGCCAAGGGCAGTGTATTCACGACCGCGCCCATATGCTCCCTTCCCACCTTCATGGACTTCTTCCACACGCTGGCGCGAGAAAGCTCAGGGTTCGCGTCATGCAGCTCAGCGACCGTGTGCACCTGCGATACGCTCACGTCGTTCAGGACGCCGATGATACCGACCAGGATGCCGCCAAGGAGAAGCCCGATGAGGTCGAAAGTGCCTGCGGTAGCGAAGTTGAGATATGCCGCCTCATCGGTCGCAAGTCCCGAGAGTTTCGCTGCCATGACCGATACCTGAGCAAGCACGGCTGCGACGACAAGCGCCGCGAAGCTGCCAAGGAGCGCAATCACGGTTGGGCGGTTCACGCCGTGCGTAACGAACATGCTGAGGGCAAGTATGACCACGCCGAATCCAACAGAGGTTATGACCGGCGGAAATCCTGAAGACAGAGCCGGTACGAGACCAAATATGATGAGCGCAAAGCTAAGCGCGAGCGCGACAAGGGAGCGAACGCCTGCCATGCCTGCAACCAACACCGCCACTACCACAAAGAGCCCGAGGAGCGTCAGGAGCACGCCCGACCGGTCGGGATCCCATACCGACCATGTGTCCGGTCCGCCGAACATGTCCGATACACGATGAAGATAGAAGCGGTCCCCTACCTCAAGCTGCGTTGGGGTCGCGTTCTCAAACGACACCTGCTCCCCTTCTCGCACGCCCTCGAGGATACGCACGGTAATGAGTTGGTAGGTCTCAGTAATATCGGTACCCTCGACCACGCGCGAACCCGAAGACTCAACGGATTCAACGATTGCTTTGAAGGTCGTATCTGAAAATGACTCCTCCTGTGCTCCCGCACCAAACGGGACCAAAAGGAGCGTGAATACGGAGGCTAGGAGTGCGCGCTGCATACCTTACAGATGCCGAAGAACTCGAGCGCATCATCCTCTATGGAGGCGAAGCGCTTTGACTTTGCGAGGAGCTTCTCGCTGACTGAGTTTGGGAGACATACATCCACATCCTCTATCGCACCGCATGAGCGACAGATGAGGTGATGATGGTGTGTACCGGGCGCCTCATAGAGCGAGCTGCCGCGGAGCTGTACCCTCCGCACAATGCGGGCTCGTTCGAACTCCTGAAGTCCGCGGTACACGGTCGCCTGATCAAGCACGCCACGAAGCGCGCGTACAATCGCTTCGGCGTTCTGGGGTGCACGCTGCGAGCGCAACCGCGCAAGAAGCGCGATACGCTGCGGGGTCGCGCGGATGCCTTTCGTACGCAAGTGCGCGGCAGCTGCTTCTTCCCTTTTATTCATGCCGCTAGCATACCATTCTTTTCCACATGCGAATGACTTGCAACTAGAATTGGCATACGATATCCTCTCTCCTATGTCACTACCATTCATATATGCACTTCTAAGCGTTCTTGCGATAAGCCTCGTGTCCCTCATCGGTCTGTTCGGCCTTTCGCTTCGGGAGCGTACGTTGAAGACTTCGCTCTTCGCGCTTGTTTCCCTCGCGGTGGGCGCGCTTCTTGGAGACGCCTTTATCCACTTAATTCCCGAAGCATTTGCGGAGAGTACGAATGCGCTGTCAGTTTCCCTTGCGATCGTTGCGGGTGTGCTCTCCTTCTTTGTTATTGAGAAGGTGCTTCACTGGCACCATCATCAGGGCATCGAGGATGTTGAACACGGCACGAAGCCAGTCGGCAAACTCATCCTGATCTCAGACGGTTTCCACAACTTCATCGACGGCATTATTATCGGCGCAAGCTACCTCGTCTCCCCTGAGGTGGGCGTCGCGACAACGATCGCAGTTATTCTCCATGAGATCCCGCAAGAAATTGGCGATTTCGGGGTACTCATCCATGCGGGATTCTCGCGCGCAAAGGCGCTCTGGTATAACTTCATTTCTGCACTTGCTGCAGTCGCTGGAGCCGTCCTTGTATTCTTCCTAGGTTCGAATGTTGAAGGCATCGTCACATTCATGGTGCCGATTGCCGCAGGAGGATTCATCTACATTGCGCTCTCCGACCTCATACCGGAATTGCACAACAATGAGGATAAGAGTGCGCGCCATGCTCTGCTCCAGTTCTTCTGGATCATCATCGGCGTACTCCTTATGGTCCTATTGATCGGCATCGAAGGAGACGGACATGCGCATGGCGACGAGTCGCACACGGAAGAGGTGCATGAGATTGATGGCTCTCTCCACGAAGAAGAGCACGGTCACGAGCTCGACCTACATCTTGAGGAAGCACACTAAGAAAAAGGCCGGGTATCCCGGCCTTTTTTAGTTCCCCTGTAGGGTCTCGAGCATCCGAAGGAGTGCTGCGTGTTCGGGAAGCGTCATGATATCAAGCGACGAGTCCGTCCAGCTCATGACATCACGCTCCAGCACCTCGAACCGGAGCACATCGGCGGCACGCGCAAGATAGTAGACAGTATGCACTTGCGCCTCGAAACGCTCTACCGTGATAGTGCGGTATGAACGCCCAGCAACGGTAGCGAATCCGAACTCCTCTATGGACTCCGGCTGCATTCCAGAAGGCTCGAGCATTGTGTTCTCGAGCATGACCGCGTCAGCGGTTCCGCCTACCGGTATTTCATAACGGCGCACCACAATCGCATGTGCAGGCGATCCTTCCATACCTGGCTTCTCAAATGCCGCAATCAAGGTTGGATCACCACCAGGTGCTGCATGATTCTGTGCATATCCCTCCGGAATCGCGAATGCTATTCCGATTGAAGAGAGTTCAACGTTCGGAAGTGGGCACGGCGCAAACGCGCAGGTCGGACCAGTCCTTCCAACACTCTGTCCGTCCGGACAAAGTTTTGCCTCCATAGTGCAAGCGGTCTCGCCCGGCTGAGGAATCGCATTACGCTCAAGGATGTTCCTGTAGAGGAAGCCGCCGAGTCCGACGACGATTATAAGTACGACTCCTGCAATAATCTGCTTCATATGCTATTGAGTTGATTCCTTCTTAAGTGAGTCTCGGATCTCTTCAAGCACCGTGAGCTCGGGGCTCTTTGGTGCCGGCTCTATCTTCCCTTCTTCTTCGTCCTTCTTTGCTTTCGCGACAAGCGAATTTATCGCCTTCACGAGGAGGAAGAGCGCGAACGCGGTGATGATGAAGGTAATGATTGCTTGAATGAAAAGACCGTACTGAATAGTTGCGTCCGTGTTCGGTATCGCGATCGCAAGATCCGCGAAATTAATACCTCGAGTTAGCAAGGAGAGCGGTGGCGTGATGACATTAGTGACGAGCGAAGTGGTTATCGCATTGAACGCAGCGCCGATTACAACACCGACTGCCAGATCGATAGCATTGCCGCGGAGGGCGAACTTCTTGAATTCATCGAAAAAGGATTTCATACCGGGAGTATAGCAAAAGGGCGGGACCAAAAGGATCCCGCCCTCATCTGCACGCCGCGGCCGAACTAGGCAGCGAGCTTCTGCGTCGGGGTGCCGGTCAGCTGGCGCCACCCTCTCTCCCCGTCCTGCCTGTAGAACAGGAGGTCGGAAAGCGAAAGTGCCGTTTGAGGCAGCACCAGATTATGCGGCGATTCGGTCGCCATCGCGTACGCCTGAGCAATCGCCCCGGGCACGCACGACGTCAGGAGCGGCACGTAGGCGGGCGTATCCATCAGGTCAGCAGACGGGCAGGACTCCATCGCGATTCCCTGCAGACGTTCAATGAGCGAGTCGGCGCCACTGAACTCTACCGCCAGGAACGTGCCCCGATTGGAAAACCCAGACGGGATGATGGCCGAGGCCGGCAGCTTCTTGAACTGGTCTGACAGCTTCTCGATGTCGTGCGGCTGCAGACGCGTCGTAATGCAGACCGGAATCCACGAGTACCAGCGTTGGTCGTAGTTCTGACTGCCCAGCTCTGCCATGAGCTTGCTGCGGGCGGTCGAAATGACCTCGATATGGCGTGCCGGGACCCCAAGCGCAATTGCAAAGGTACTATTCATTCTCTATGCCTCCTCACCTAAAATAGAGATGACGTGATACTAGCCCTAAAAGAAATGGCCGTCCACCCATGAACGGCCATTTCTTTATCTTTGGGCGACTACCGGGAATCGAACCCGAATCGACAGGACCACAACCTGTAGTGTTAACCGTTACACCATAGCCGCCATGAACTCGCTTCTTATACCACGCGACGCGCTCTAACGGTAGCTCGGATTCTCTTCAGGTACGCCCTGGGACGCGTTTGCGAGTCGTGCGAGCGCAAACAAGAGGGACGAGAGCCGGTTCGCGTATGCCCTCGACGGATCCGAAATCTTTCGAAGTCCCAACTCATGCACCCCGACCAAGCGGCGTTCGGAGCGACGGGAGAGCGTGCGTGCAACATCGAGCATCGCGGACAGTTCGGTGCCACCAGCGATCGAGAATGATACGACCGGTGGAATAGCCGTCTCGATGGTATTAACCAACGTCTCGACTTGGGTCACCTTCGTCTTTCTAACCTTCTTGGGCGCGCCGGCAACCTCTGCCTGGATGATGAAAAGGGTCTCTTGCACGTCGTGAAGAATTACAGAGGTCTTGTGCGTCTTCTTCCCTACCGTGATCGTTGGATCGATGCCATCACGAGCGCGTATTTTGCAGAACCCCAAGAACGCATTCAATTCATCCAACGTGCCAAGGCACTCCGGTACTTCGGATGATTTAGAAATACGGCTCTGGTTACACCCGAAGGTCTTAGTGGTGCCGTTGTCGCCTTTGCCGGTATAGAGCATAGGACTTCAAAGATCTCCCTACTGCCAGAGCGTAAGAATGACCGCTGCAATAAGAAGCGCAACAAAGTTCTCCGCAATATGAAAGAGGAAAAGCTTCCAGTCTCCATCCTCAAACAGGACATCGTTTGCTTTAAGCGGAACGGTAAATCCGATCCAGACGAGAAGCGCGAGCATGAATGCTCCGCCAATACCGATAGGGCTGAGGAGTCGCACAAGAAGCGCGAGCACGAATGCAGTCACAAGCGCGCCGAGTGCCGCGAGCGCCATTGCTTTCTTCGCGCTTATCTTCATGTTCTTTACGCTCTCCGGCGTATATCCCTTGAGCTTCATCCAGTGCTTGCCGAACGCCGGGCCGTACCATAGCGCGCCGGTGCCCATGATGAGAACTGCGGCGAGGAGGACGGAGAGGTAATTGATAGCGACATCCATGAGAAATTCCATTACAGGGTATGGCTCTTAGTATAAACCAATGGCCCCGCAAATGCGGGGCCATTGGCGCCGGTGCCCAGGAGAGGACTCGAACCTCCACCCCCGAAAGGACATCCACCTCAAGGATGCGTGTATACCAATTTCACCACCTGGGCAGGTGTGTCTGGCACTATAGCCGCTTCCCTTCCTTATGACAATAGGAAAAGAGAAAGGAGGCTTACGCCTCCTTCTTCTCTTCAGTCTCAGGAGCTGTCTCCTCGACTGCTGGTGCTTCCGGCTCACCTGCCTTCTCCTCTTCAGGAGCCATCTCGGTGCCGTCTGGTGCCTGTGCAGGATCCTGCTCCATCACCTCTTCAGGAGTTACCTCCTCCGGCTTCTCCTCCTCCTTGAAGTCATCCGTGGACATCTTCACGAGACGCATGTTGCGGAGCTGGCGGCGTACCTCACGTGCGACCTTTTCGCGGATGAAGTAGAGCTTCGCGCGGCGGACCTTCGAGCGACGAACAATCTCGATCTTCTCGATGAACGGTGCGTATAGGGGGAAGATCTTTTCGACGCCAACACCCGACATGGTCGCGCGGACCGTGAAGGTAGCGCCTGCCTCGGTGCCGTGCTTCACGGCGATGACGAGACCCTCGAACATCTGGACGCGGGTCTTGCCTTTCTCAACGATTTTCTGGTGGACACGAACGGTATCGCCCGGCTTGATGCCGAGCTTTACACGCTCCTCGGTCCGTACAGGAGTTATCACGTTTTGCATGGGCCAGACTGTACCATAGGGCCTATTTAAACGCAAAAGGCGCCGCGCCTTAGGCGCTCCTTAAATACTCAGTTTCCGGGAATTTTTTGACCGCTTCCGCCATATCTGCCGGGATGGGTGAAGTTATCGAAACCCGCTCCCCGCTTATAAGCGGTATCTCGAGTCCGTAAGCATGGAGCCCGAGCCGAGGAAGCCCTAGGTCGCACGGACGCTTTGGCGCGTACAGAGAATCGCACACGATCGGATGATGGATCGCTTTCAGATGCACGCGGATCTGGTGCGTTCGGCCGGTACGCGGCTTGGCTTCGATGAGGGAGTGGGTACCTATATCGGAAACGACGCGGTAATGCGTGATAGCGTCGCGCATGGTGCCGCGCGCTTTGGGCTGCGCGCTTCTCAAACGGAAATCCTTTCGAGAGCGGCCAATAGCAAAGTCGATGACGCCCTCGCGCTCTTTAGGCACGCCGTATGTAAATGCGAGATAGGTCTTCTGTACATCGCGGCTCTTAAACGCTTCCTTTAGGTGTGCGTGTGCCTCCTTAGTCTTACAAAATACGAGAACGCCCGAGGTCTCACGGTCGAGTCGATGCACGACGCCGGGACGATGGAGCTCTTTGCCGTTTACCAAATACTGCGTCTCCCCCACCTCTACAGATGCAGGGTATGTGCGCGCGAACCAATCGCTCGCGGTCTCATCAGTCGTTGTTGCATCCGGATGCGTCATGACGCCTGCGGGCTTATCGACTGCAACTATCTCTTCGTTCTCAAATAGAATCTTGAGGTCCATAGGACTACGCTAACGCGAACGGTGCCTTTTCGCTACTTTCCCATCCGCCGCTCGCGCTTTTGAAACTCAGCGAGCATGCTGAGAAGTTCTTCCTTTTCGAAATCCGGCCAGAGCGTATCAGTGAACATAAGCTCGCTGTACGCGCTGCCCCAGGTAAGAAAATTAGAGAGTCGCATCTCTCCGCCTGTCCGGATAATGAGGTCCGGATCAAGAAGCCCTTTGCTCCACATCGCTTCCTTAAGCGAGTCTTCTGTCACTTCTTTTCCGGCCAGCTTCCTCGCCGCATCAAGTATTTCGGCACGTCCGCCATACGAGAGCGCGATAATAAGCGTGCTGCGCCCATTACCCTTCGTGCGCGCTTCTACTCCCTGCATCTTTCTTCTGAACATAGGCGAAAACCGCTCGCTCTCGCCAATGAAGCGTATGCAAATCCCATCCTCCTCCAGTTCCTGTAGACCCTCTGAAAGCACGTGCTCAAGCAGTTGCATGAGGTACGACACCTCCGCCTCGCTCCTGTTCCAGTTCTCGGTTGAGAACGCATAGACCGTAAGCTCCCGCACACCCGCTTCTCGCGCCCAACGAGCCACTTCCTTCAGCTTTTCGAATCCATGCTTATGACCATCCATACTCAATAGGCCGTGCGCTTTCGCCCAGCGACGATTGCCGTCCATGATGATGCCAACCGCATCAGGCATAAGTAATGGAAAACTTTGTGTACTGCCCGATCGCCGGAGACCAGCTGACAGCGACATTCTCTACGTTCGCGAGCAAGGGACCACGATGCAGTTTCTCGATATAACGCTCCAATTTTTTGTGCTCCCCTTCCGCTGTGACGCGCACCGTGCCGTCTGGAAGATTCATAACTTCACCCACGAGTTTCAGGCCGCGCGCCTTCCGCTGGGCAAAATCCCGATACATAACCATCTGCACCCTGCCTGATACGATTGCCTCAATCCGCTCCATAGATAGATAGAACCAGAGCATAGCGCACTGGGTTACTTTAAAAACGTGAAGAAGTGCGTTAAGGTATTCCCGATGCGCGCTTAGCTCAGTTGGTAGAGCACCCCGTTTACACCGGGATGGTCGGGGGTTCGAGTCCCTCAGCGCGCACCGATAGAAAAAGGACGCATTTATGCGTCCTTTTTCATTTGTGCGCATGAGAGGACTCGAACCTCCAAGGATTGCTCCATACGCTTCTGAGGCGTACGCGTATACCAATTCCGCCACATGCGCAGCTTTCAGAGAATATACCAGAACGAAATGCTGTGCCCCCACCAGGAATCGAACCTAGATCAAGAGCTTAGAAGTCTCCTGCTTTATCCATTAAGCTATAGGGGCATTAGGTAGCTTAGCTAGCCTAGAGCGAAGGGTCAACGAACTGGTACTCACTCTGGAACCGTTGTGCTTCGGCGGCCCTCTCAGCAAACAACGCCTCCGTCTCTTTTAGCGCCTCTGGCGAGATTGTGTTTGAAGTCGTTGGGAGGTTCAAGATTGGATCAGCCTTAGCCCCTTCCAGATACTCCCAGGTCGCAAAGACCGCAAGTCCAGCGAGAAGGACAATCGTAGAGACGACAAGTACGACCCAATCGCGCGCAGGTCGTACCCGTGATCCGTAGGAGATGCGCGGGAGCGAGGTGAGCTTGGGATTTAGTGAGGAAAGGTTCATGGTGCTAGTTCGGTACCTACCGTAAAGTTTGCTGCTGCGGTCCACGCAGCGCCCTCCGCGTCTGTAGCGTCGAGTGAGATGTTCGTGAGAGTGATGTCATATGGCGCGAACTCGAGCGTTCCCACGGTGCGCATCACTGCTTCGAATGAGCCGCGCACCTGCAACGCGAGCGAAAGCATCGTGCGCCCAGTCTCAGCCGTATCCTCATTCACACTTACCACCGATACATCCGCGCCAAATGCATCACCTGCGGTCCCCACGCTTTCAAGAAATGAGACGGCTGCAGTCGCGGGAACAAAGTAACCTTTTATACGCGCCTCGCTTTCGGTAAGTACTGAAAGCGCGCTCTGCGCCTCGTGTATGTTCATGAGCTCCGCGTTCTTCTGCTGCGCCTCCGTCTCTGCAGAGACGATGCGCGACCCAATGCCCTCCACATGGAGGTACGAAAATACGTAGGCAGCCACTGATGCGATCAAGAAGAGAGCGGCTATGGAGAGCTGGGTTAGTACGGCGTTCTTCATGGCGTAAAGGGTCCTGTGAGGGTGATGATGAACTCGAGGTCGATCTCCTTCGCATACGTACTGATCGGCAGATTGGTTGCCTCGATGAATGGAAGAGCTGCGAGCGCCTGATCGTAGTTCTGAAGTGCGCTTCTTGTTCCCGCGGTGCCCGAGATATTCATGGTATGCGTGCCGTCTGGCGAAGGTGTGAACGCGATGTGCGTGATTCGTATATCCTCGTGCGGCACAGCGAGCACGGCGCGTACAGCGCTTGTCCCCGAGGACTGCGTCTTAAGCCGCGATAGATGTTCTACATCGTCTGAAAGACGCGTCAGGCGCTCCCCTACTTCTTTCTCCTGTGCGTTATCAAGTAGCGCATTCAGGCGCGCAAGATCTGCTTCTTTCACGCGGAGCTCCTGGCTGAACGCAAGGTATGGCGGTACGAGCATCGCAGCACCCATCAAGATTGCCACACCAAAAAGTGAGAGCGTGACGGTCGCCAAGCGCATGAAGTACTCACGCGTGAACGCGCGGCGCTTTTCAGGGGGGAGCAGATTGGTTAGTTCACGGGACATATTCTCTCAGCGCAAGGCCGATTGCTGTGCCATAGGCCAAAGACCCCATGTAATCGACTGGCGGCAGCCACTCATCGCGCGACGCCATGTTTGTAAATACGTCCCCGAGTTCGACCGGCAGCTTCAGGGATGCCTCAAGATATTCCGGAAGGCCGCGCACGGTCGCGTTGCCGCCCACCAATATCACGCGCGTTACTTTATCGGTTGCGCGATCCTGCCAATACTGGAGACGTCGCGCGATCTCTTCGCGCACGGCAGAAACGGTCGAGAGCATCGCTGCGACGTACTCGTCATTCCCCTCGCCACCCATAAGCCCCTTCTCCGCTTTCACTTTTTTTGCTTCCTCCTCGGTCACTCCGAAGTACTTCTGCACCGCGAGCGTGAGCGCATGACCGCCAATATCCAGCGTGGTTGTGAAGCGCGGCATGCGGCAGCTAACCACCATAAGCTTCGTCGTCGTACGGCCGATGTCGATAATAAGCACCGTCTCCTTATCGCCATGCGGCAGGAGCGCGCGCGCAAGCGCGAACGTCTCGCCTTCCATGGCACGCACGCGTATGCCGGCAGCGTCCATGATTTCAAGAAGCTCATCCACCACGCGGCGCGCGTACCCAACGCCAACAACCTGTGTCTCTGCACCCTGCATCGCTAGTGGCGCGATGTCGAATATGGTCTCTGCAGGCGGCAACGGCACATACTCATCTATCCGCTGCTCGGCTGCAGTGCGCATCTCGCTTGGTGTTATGCCTGGCACTGTCGCTTCGAACAAATATCCGCGGCTCTCCGAGAGCGCGATGTTCGCGAAGCGAACATGGTATTTCTTTGCGAGCGCTGAGAGTGTATCGACGACCTTCTGCTTATCCGCAATTTCGCCACCTGTCACTATTCCCTCCGGAAGACGCACTTCTGCAAACTGAGATAGCTCAAGCCCATGCAGTCGTTCCTTGAGAAGGACCATCTTTATACCGCTTGCAGAAATATCAATGCCAGCAGTTGGCAGAGAGAGGTATGACGGCGGCGGAAACTCGACGCGCGCAAGACGTTTAAGGTCGATGCGTGACATTACCTACAGAGTATAGCGTGCTCGTGTATATGAAGTCGTGCTAATTCGCACTTGTGCCGGGTGGTACGGGCTGCTCTGGAATAAGAAATGCAAATGATTCCCCCTGCCCTACCGCAAATAGCATGCCGTTTGATTCTAGCCCCATGAGTTTCCGAGGCGAGAGATTCGTCACAAAGGGCAGCTGCTTACCGATAAGGTCTTCCGGTTCGCTGATGTACGCCTGGATGCCTGAAACGATCTGTCGCGGCTCTTCTTCACCAAGATCAACCATGAGCCGCACGAGCTTCTCGCTTTCTGGCACGCGCTCAGCGGAGATTATGGTGCCTATCTTTACTTCTACCTTTGAAAACTCATCGTAGCTGATCATGGTTCTTTTGCTTATCGAGAAAGCTGGTAAGTATGAGGGCTGCTGCTGAGGAGTCCACTGCTCCCTTGGTGCGTATTCCCTCGAAGTCGCGGCGCGCTTCCTGCGTCGTGAGCATCTCTGGCTCATAAAAGACTGTAAGGCCGGTCTCTTCCTCAAGAGCCTTCGCAAACTCACGCGCTTCTTTGGCGACTGGATTCTCCGCGCCTGAGAAGTCGAGCGACTCCCCCATCACAATCGCCCCCACCCGCTCGCGTTCGATGAGGTTCTTAACACTTCCAAGAAGGAGCGGGTCGTTCGGAAGTATCGCGTGCGGAAATCCCATGACTCCCGCATCGTCCGAAAGCGCAATACCCACACGCTTGGTGCCGTAGTCGATGCCGAGATGCTTCATGGAAGGCATGGTACCAGAAAACATGCTAGTATCGCGGCATGCAGCAGCAGCTAGAGAGCCAGATGGGCGTGGAAGCACTCGCGGCAGGGTTCGGACTTACTCCCGGCGTCTTTCTCGCAATCTTCCTTCTCGTGTCCGTATGGTCGCTTGCGATCAAGGGATACGCGCTCTGGCACGCTGCGCGCGAGGGTCAGCGCACGTGGTACATCGCCCTATTGGTCGTGAATACGTTTGGCATCCTTGAGCTCGCATACCTCTTGTTCTTCCGTCTTAAAGACGAGGAGGAAGAGGCATAACACCCTGGAGGGGTGCGTGAGTGGTCGAAACGAGCTGTCTTGAAAACAGCCGGGCCGCAAGGTCCCGTGGGTTCGAATCCCACCCCCTCCGCCTCATTAGTGCACCCATGCTAGTGTTCCTACATGGAATCAGTGCCCACAAACGATCCGCAGAAGCGATTTGAAGAATCTCCGGAGGCGCTTCGCCCCGGAAACGTGCTTACCTACCACGCTGAGGACGGCGGGTATTTCATCTCACAGTTCGGGTGGAGAGTAGAGACCTTGCCTGAGGGCATGGAGATTAAAACGAAGAGCTTTGCGTTAGTCGTTGGTGTCGCCATGCCGGAAAGTACAGGCAAGATCGTGCGCAAGGATGGGAAAATACTTTTCATTGCGAACGACGGTTTTTCGAAAGGATTCGAGTCAAAGTTTTTCAATGGAGATGTTGTTGAGATCGTTTCGCTTCCAGATACGCAGAACGAAACGGGTGCGTAACGCACACAGCGCACCGCGCTGGTGCTATCATCTACGCATATGCCGCGACCGCCGGTCTTTGAATGGCAAGGGAGAGAATATGTATTCGAAGAGAAGAGCGCCGACTGGTACTGGGCGCTCGGCATCATTGCTATCGCTGCGATCGTTGCGTGCGTTCTATTCAATAACATTCTCCTCGGACTCGTCATCGCGGCGGCGGCAGTCGCGGTCGCGCTTAACGCGGCCAAGCATTCGCGCATCCATCGTTTCCAAATCACCGACGACGGTATAGTTGTCGATCAGAACCTCTACCCTTACAGCAACATGCTGCATTTTTCAGTTCTCGAATATCCAGACCCCACCTGGCCCCCTGCCCTTTCTATTAAGACCAAGAGTTTTCTAGTACCACATCTCCTTATACCAATTGTTGGCCCTGACCCGGAGGATGTGTACGAGTACGTACTCAATCACCTCCCGGAAGGGCGTCATGACGAGTCGATCATCGACAGCATCATCGACATGCTCCGTCTCTAACGCTTGCAGATACGCCCTTTAAACGGTACAGTCAGCAACGTTCCTGCTCTCGTCGTTCAATGGATAGGACGCAACTTTGCGGAAGTTGTAATGTAGGTTCGATTCCTACCGAGAGCACTAGATATACATGAAAAGGGACGGCCGGGCCGTCCCTTTTCGTTAGCGGAGCACGTGCGCGATCCTTCGTGAGAGCACAGGGATTTCCAGCGTGTCGTTTCGCACCACCCACTTATACAGAGCTGGCGAAAGCGCGAGCGTGAATACGACGGTGCCCAACAGATGCATGAGGGTGAACGGAATCTGGCCAATCACTGCAACCATCAATGACTGCCCGAAGAAGATCGGGCCGGTCATAAGTCCCGTCACCGCGTCATAGACGAGCGTTCCTACGATACCGAACGCGAGGAAGTTCTTCGTGGAGGCCTTCCTGTTCTGGAAGAAGAGGTGCGCGCCAGCACCCAAAGCGCCGTACATGAATCCGGTGACCACCGTCCACATACCAATACCAGAGGTCACGAGATCAAAGAGCGCGATGCCGAGGAAGCCAAAAAGGAAGGAGGTGAGGAAACCGAAGCGAGTCGCAAACGGCATCATAGTCGCAAGCATCGGCTCAAAGTTCGCCGGGCGCATGGGAAGAAGGCGGATAAGGAAGACCGCCGCGAAGCCGATAATGAGCTTGAGCCAGCCGGTTTTAATAGAGATGGTCTGCATAGGAATCCCATTGTAGCCGAGGAGAGCCCAAGGTCCAACCGTGGTATAACTGCCCAACGCTCTCGTCGTTCAATGGATAGGACATCTCCCTCCGAAGGAGGCAATGCAGGTTCGATTCCTGCCGGGAGCACTAAACTTGTGTGCTTTCCACTACTAGGTACAATAGCCCCAGGCTGTCTGCCGAGAGTAGTCTCGGATTCGCATTGAGCGAATAGGAAATGGGGTTCAATTCCCCTACTGTGCCGCAACGGTAATGCCCCTTGGGACGAGTCCGGTCATCAGACAGCCTATTATTCCCGAGCAGGAGCGTGCGCTTCAATATGGATTCCACAACTCTGCTCGTGCGGAGCTTTTTATTTATCTCTATGACCCGACGAACTCTTCTTCTCATCGCCCCTCTTCTGATCGTGCTCGTACTTATCGCTGCCTATGCACTTAAGCCACAAGCTGAAGCACCCGCGATACCAGAACAGGCGCAGGAAAATACTGAAGTGCCGGTAGAAGCTTCTGAGAATGAAGAGCCGGCGCCGGTTGAAGATCCGGTGTTCGCAGTCGCGAAGCGTGAAGCGGCAGCTGATATGTCAGCAGCACTTGCGCCAGCAACGGCGACAATGATTGTTGAGGGCATCTCTCATCCGGTCCGAGCGCCTGAAGGCGCGACGATCGAGGAAGCGATGGCAGGACTTAGGGCCGAGGGTGTGCTTACGTACAAGCTGCGCTCATACACGGGCCTCGGCTCCTTCGTCACGGAGATAAATGGAAAGTCCGACACGAACGAGTACTATTGGATCCTCCATATAAATGGCAAGAAGTCGGCAACCGGCATCTCGCAGACGCGCATTAGCTCTGGTGACGTTGTCGAATGGAAATATGAACATAAGTATTAGAGCTATGCGCGTACCCGTTACCCTTCTTGTTACCCTTTCACTTTTAGTAAGTTCCCTGCCGCTTCACGCGCTTGCGGAAGATCTTCCGGTTGAGCCGGCACAAATCGTCGAGCCGACCGCCGTTCCTCAGGAACCCGCGCCTGAGGTGGCTATGCCGGTAGAACCGGTACCCACCGCTCCGATTGAAGCACCGGTAGAGATCCCTGTTCCTGTAATCGAGGAGCCGATTGTTGTAATGCCGCAGATGCAGTTGATGACCGCTGCAGCAGAGCCACTTGAGACGGAGCCAGTGCATTTTGACCTGACCGGCTCTATCGAACTCTCCAACGGCTGCGTCATTACGGATGAGTCTGGTACAGAACACGTCTTTCCTACTGCGACGACAACTGAATACCTGGCGGTGTGTGCGCTTGTTGAGGCAGTAGAGGAAGGAGTCATATCTGAAGTCTCCGTCACTGACGCGAGCTTCGGCCTCTATGTATCAAGCATCAATGGTGTTGCCGCGGGTGCTAATGAGTACTGGTCGCTCTGGGTTAACGGAGGGTACGGCAATTGCGGCATAAGCTGCCAGACGCTTTCCGCAGGCGACACTATTATCCTCATCCGTACGCACTCTGTCCCCGATGAAAGTGACCCGAACATATATGTAGAGACCCAGCTGGATCGACTTGAAATTAATGTCGACGCGCTTGTCGAGACGTATGACAACATACTTGTTCCTGATAGCTGCTCAGTCATAGACACAGTCGGTGTAACTCACGATTTCCCTGTTGTGAGCGATTTGCTTGGCGTGTGCGCACTTGTCGCCGCAACCGCAGAAAGCCACATCACTGGCTACGAGCTCAAGAACGAAACATTCGGTCTATATGTGACCAGCGTTAACGCTATTGCCGCGGGCACCAACGAATACTGGTCCCTTTGGATCAATGATGGGTACGCGAATTGCGGTGTTAGCTGCCAAACACTTTCTTTGGGTGACCGCATGGCGCTCATTCGTACGGCGTACGATCCAGTTACGTATGCTGAGACGCAGCTCGAGCGCGTTGAGTTCCGCGTTATCGGCTCAGTACATGTGGAAGCCAATGAAGAAGATCCAGGCACCGGAGGCACGGGCGGTAGCGGCGAAGAGAATGAGGATGGCGCATTTGATGTGGCACGAGCATTCTCATACCTAGCAGGCCTACAAGAAGAGGATGGTTCTATCGAGAATGACCTTGTAACTGACTGGGCTGCAATTGCCTTCTCAGTTTCAGGAGCACCAGCTTCTGCCAAATCACTCCTAAAGCAGTACTTGAAGGAGGAAGAGACTGACCTTGATACACCTTCCGATTACATACGCCACGCGATGGCAATGCTCGCACTCAACCTGAATCCGTATTCGGCAGGTCCCGAGGACTACATCACTCCGGTCGTTGAATCGTTCGATGGTACACAGCTCGGAGAGGATCGGTACATCAACGACGATGTGTTTGCGCTCTTTCCGCTTACGCACGCCGGGTACGATGAGGACGACGAAATCATCCAGAAGACTGTCGCATTCCTTATAAGCCAGCAGGGATCTAACGGCTCATGGGAAGGTATCGACCTTACTGCAGCTGCCATTCAAGCGCTCGTACCGCTCTCCTCGCTTCCAGGCGTCCCCGACGCGCTTACGCGTGCGGAGGCATATCTCAGAGCTAGCCAGGAGAGCGATGGTGGGTTTGGCGATCCATTTGCCACCCCATGGGTCATCCAGGCCATAGAGGCACTTGGAGACTCCCCAGAATCCTGGGAAGTTAACGGCAATACGCCACTTAGCTATCTGGCATCGATTCAGAATGGAGATGGAAGCGTAACGACTGCCTCCGGCACGGTAAATGATGCCGCATGGGCTACTGCATACGCGATCGCAGCCGCTAAGGGCGACACTTGGCATGATCTTCTAGACGACGTGAATAGACAGGAGCCTACGGTAGGCGATGATGACGATAATAGCGGCAGCAACTCCTCAGATGAGGAAGATTCTGAAGGCGAGGTGCTCGGCACGACGGATGAGATAACTCCCGAGCCACTTACCCCTTCGTTCACCTTCGAGACTCCTATAGAGGCGCCGGCGCGCACTGTAGCGAAGGCGGCTACTGCTCCCGTGCCAGCAACAGAGGAATCTCTTGTTGAGGAGGAAACCGACAATGAGGTTGCTGCGCCTACGCAAACAGCAAGCACCGCAGACGCACCAGGCGGCTCTTGGCTCATGCAAACGCTCGGCTCCTTATGGAGCGGATTCGTAAACTTCTTGAAGAGCTTGTTCTCCTAAACGAAAAGCGGCCCGGATATCCGGGCCGCTTTTCGTTTAGGAGCGTTAGGCTGAGACGCGAGCGATCGATCTCGCGAGGCGCGACTTCTTCCTGGATGCAGTGTTCTTCTTGATGATGCCGCGCTTTGCTGCCTTATCAATAGCCTTGTAGGCAGCGGAGAGCGAAGTAGAAGCTGTCTTGGTATCGCCTGCAGTTACGGCCTTCTTCACGACCTTGGTGGTCGCGGTGAGAACGCGCTTGCGGCGCAGGTTGAAGACGTGCTTCTTGAGGGAAGCGCGGTGGGCCTTCTTAGCTGATTTGGTGATTGCCATATGTAGCAGAATCCTACGCTAGAGCGCCCATATACGCAAGTTTTAGGGCTAAAAGTGGTACGATACCCCTATGATTCGCCAGGTGACCGGTACCGTGCTCGAAGTAGAGGGCGCATGCGTCATCATCGACGTCGCCGGATTCGGCATCTCCCTTCGAGTTCCAGGTACCGAGTCCTTTACCCCCGGACAGCAGGTGACCCTGAAGACCCATATGGCCGTGAAGCAGGATGGCATCGAGCTCTACGGCTTCTCTGACCCTAAAGATCTCGCATTCTTTGAGCTTTGCCTTACGGTTCCTGGCGTTGGACCCAAGACTGCGCTCTCTTTTCTTGTACGCTCGCCGCGCGAAGCCTTGGAAGCGGCGATCGGACGCCGCGATCTCTCATACCTTACAAGGGTTGTTGGGCTTGGAAAGAAGGCTGCGGAAAAATTGATGGTCGAGCTTTCAGAAAAGATGGGTGTTGGTGAGGGAGAGCACCAGGGTGACGATGCTGAGGTGTTCGACACTCTGGTCGCGCTTGGGTATACAGATCGCGAGGCCAGAAAGGCGCTAGCCGCAGTTCCGCTCCATGTGACCGGGCGCGATGCGCGGCTGAAAGCAGCGCTTTCACAGGGACCCTCCTAACCATGCAGGCACTTCGCTCAATTCTGCAGCGCATACTTCCCCGCTCCTTGTACCGAGCGCTTCTTCGCCCATATCATCTTCTCTTTGCATTTCTTGCCGCCCTTCGTTATGGCTTTCCAGCAAAGGACATGACCGTCATTGCGGTCACCGGCACAAAGGGCAAATCCTCCGTTACAGAGATGCTCTTCCATGTACTTAGCTATGCCGGCCTTCCCGCAGCGGTCGCAGGAACCATCAGCTTCAAGATTCTCAATGAGGAGAAGCCGAACCTATTCAAAATGACCATGCCGGGGCGCGGATTCATTCAACGCTTTCTACGCGAGGCGTCTGATAAGGGAGCGAAGTATGCAGTCATTGAGGTTACCTCAGAAGCAACACTGCAGTTTCGCCACTACTTCCTTTCCTTAGACGCGCTTATATTTACGAACCTCCAGAAGGAGCACATCGAGTCGCATGGATCATTTGAGAACTACGCGCGCGCGAAACTCTCAATCGGCACCGCGCTCGCGCGCTCCGTGAAGCGTCCGCGCGCCATTATTGCCAACGCCGACACAGTGCACAGCGAACCGTATCTTGAGCTTCCGGTCGAGGAGAAGCTCCCCTTCTCATACATAGATGCGTACGATGTTGAGCTTGGTCCCGGCACCGCCACGTTCTCATACAAAGACGCGCGCTTCACCCTCCAGCTCCCGGGCGGATTTAGCATCATGAACGCGCTTGCAGTCATCAAGGCCGCTGAATTCCTTGGCGTACCACTTCCGAAAATTGCTGAGGCGCTTTCTGATTTAAAGCGCATACCCGGACGCACCGAGCGTATTGATGTCGGACAGGACTTCCAAGTCGTCGTCGATTACGCGCACACGCCTGACTCCTTGGAAGCCTTGTATGGCGCGTATCCAAATAGGAAAATCTGCGTACTCGGAAACACAGGCGGTGGGCGTGACACATGGAAGCGCCCTTCCATGGGTGCGATCGCGGACAAAGCATGCGACATCGTTATCCTTACGGACGAAGATCCATATGACGAGGACCCAATGAAGATCGTGCATGAGATGGCAAAGGGCATGGAGCGTACGCCGAAGATAATCATGGACCGCAGGGAGGCTATACGCGCCGCGATAGCAGAAGCGAGCACCGGTGACTCCGTTCTCATCACCGGCAAAGGTACTGATCCGTACATCATGCGTGCAAACGGCCAGAAGGAGCCTTGGAGTGATGCACAGGTAGTTCGTGAGGAACTAGCGAAGCTCTTAGGTAAATAGTTGCTATCATAGAGGTATGAAGGCCGACGCCCTCTTCTTCCTCGCGATATTCGTATTCATATTCGTCGCCTGGGTATCTACTGGTGGCCCGAAGCGCCCGATCTCTTTTGCAGGCCCTTTCATCACACCGGTCACTAATACTGGCCAGGAGCAAGAGGGGTACGGCAGCTGGCGCGCTGCGCTTGAAGGCGAAGATAATTGGTGGAATGGAGCATGGTCGGGGTTTGTGGATCACAATCCCCGTGAGTCGAGCATCGGGCAAGCACAAGAGGACCTCGCCGATGCGCAGCGCGCGCTCCAGGAGGCGCGCCTCTTTGGCCCGGCGTCTGTATATAAGGACATTGTGACGCTTTCGGCGAACACTGGCGCGCTTGCTGCGGATGATCCGGACGAGGAGTACCTCACCATTTCGGTCTCCGGACGCGCAGAGGGCCCGATCTCTATGAGTGGGTGGCGCCTCGTTTCTGTGCGCACGAAAGAATCCGCCACACTCCCCTCTGCGGTGTCCGTCTTTAGGTCCGGTAGCGTAAACCAGACCACGCCGCTTGCGCTTTCTCCAGGGGAGCGCGCGATCGTCTCTACTGGTCGTTCTCCTGTCGGCGCCTCGTTTAGAGAAAACAGCTGTTCTGGATATCTCTCCGCGCGCCAGGATTTCGTACCAGAACTAGCTAAGAGCTGCCCTTCCCCTATGGACGACTTCGAGCGCTTCTATAGTGGCAGCGCGAGCGACTACCAGGCGTGTAAGACAGCAGTACAGAACGGCACCCGGTGCGAGCGGCCAAGCCAGGGAGGCGCCTCGAACGCCTGCGACAATTTCATACGCGAACACTATAGTTATAACGGCTGTGTTACTTACCATGCGTCTGACCGCAATTTCTTCGGGAGTACCTGGCGTCTGTATCTCGGTGAGAGCCGCGACGACCTCTGGCCGACCCGCAACGAGACCATCAAACTTCTCGATGCGGCCGGCAATACAGTCGACATCGTGACGTACTAGGAAAGCGATGGTACGGTATCTCGGTATCCGCCTATAGCTCAGTTGGTAGAGCAGCTCCCTTTTAAGGAGACGGTCCCTGGTTCGAGTCCAGGTGGGCGGACAAGGTATAACGCAAAAGCCGGAAGACATGCTTCCGGCTTTTGCTATTTCTCTTACGAAACTTGTTCGCTCGCGCGCAGATGCGCCGGCAGCCAGTCCATTACTCGCTTGCGGTGTATGTCGAGCGTCCACTCATTTCCCCCAACGAAGAGTTGTGGGTACTTCTTGCTGAACGTATTGAGAAGCGACGTCGAAGCACGCGGAAACTGCTCAGGGAGACCATCGTTGTACATGCGCAAGAACTCAGCTTGGCTAAGCTTTCGTTCGCTGCGCTCCCTATCGAGATCTGGACCGCGCATAAGCATTAGCGGCCCAGGAGCGCAGCCTTTGCCGCAAGACGCTTTTTCGTCTTGTGTGGGCGCTTCCTGATTTTGAGTGGGCTTACGCCCTGCTTCTTCTTAACCATGTCGTTTCGCTATGAATGTAATAAACGGTAAGAGCGCCAAGCGGCGCTCAATACCTTAGACCCTCTTTACGTTGGTCGCGTTCGGTCCCTTCGGGCCCTCACCGACTTCAAACGTAACAGAGTCGCCCTGGCGGAGGTCATCGAATCGTACATCAACGAGCTCGTTGGAATGGAAGAAGAGATCCTTCCCCATACCCTCGACCTTGATGAATCCGAAGCCCTTGTCCGTAAGGCCGGCAATGGTTCCTGTCTGCATACTGGTTGCTTTTCATACACCTGATAACTATCAAGTGCAGGAGGCTGAGAACGAGGAGTCGACGTCTACTTATTAACCAGCTCTGCGATTGATAGGATAACTATACCATACATTATAGATAAAGGGTACTTTTCCCTTCATACAGCCTACTTAAGCGAAAGCGCCCAGCGTTCAAGCGATTCTCCTAACGGCAGCCCGCTCTTCCTTGAGTCCGAAAGAAGCTCGATCAGTTCGCGTGAAAGGACGCGCGCTTCCTGCGTTGACCACCCCCTTCCGCCCTTCTGCATCATGTCGCGGGCTTTCCAGTGAAGGAGTCCGTGCACCATCTCCGGGGCATCACCCATCCGGTACGACTTCTGTATCTCTTTCCAAAGCATCTTTCCGTCACGAGCGGCAAGCGCGTTCACCAAGGCACTATTGAATCCTCGCTCCGCCTTCTTTGGCGCATCAAATGAAAATACTTTTGCTGCTGCTGCCTCAACCTTCTTTGTGCGTGCGGCAAGGAGCTTTGGTGCGAGTATCGCAATCGCGTTCTCACTCTCCTGAAGCTGAGGCAGCGCTTTAAGCACAAGCTCTGCGGTCTCCGCGCGCGCAAACGGATCATCGAGAAGTACGAGTGATTTTAGAAAGAAGAGTCCTTGGGTACCTGCCGACTCATCAAGCGTAGCTGTAGTTATCTCGTCCGCGTTTAATCTGACGTATGCAACGTCTGGTGCCTTGGCGCGGGCTGCCGCTACCCACTGGAACGCTTTCTGGCGCGCCTTCTCTACATCTGTTCCGGTGAAAAGGTAGATCATAGCGGCTCCATCGCTCCCCAGCTCTTCCCAGCTTTGGCTTCTGCAATTATCGGGACACCCTTCGTTTCTTCTGCAGTGAGCATTGATTCCATGATACGTTTTATTTCCGACACGAGCGAAGCAACTTTGGCATCTGGTATCTCGTACACAAGCTCGTCATGCACTTGGAGCATGAGACGAGCTTCCCCATCCACCGTCTTGTCGATCTCCACCATCGCGAGCTTAATAACATCCGCCTGTGTTCCTTGGATAGGCGCATTGATTGCCATGCGCTCAGCCTGCGCTCTAACGTATGGCAGAGGCGACCTCATCTCTGGGAACTGACGCCGCCTCCCGAATAGGGTCTCGGTATACCCATTCTTCCTCGCGAATCCCTTCGTCTCCTCCAAATGCTCGGAAAGCGTCTTAAACGTTTCAAAATAATCTTCATAGAAGCGGTGTGCTTCAGCGGTTGTGGTGCCGAGCTGCGTACGGAGCGCATTCACACCCATACCGTAAAGGATGCCGAAGTTGATGATCTTCGCCCTTCGGCGCATCTCCCTGTCGACCTTATCGCTTGAAACACCAAAGACGGCCGCAGCTACTTCTTGATGCACATCGCGGCCTGATTTAAAGATATCGATAAGCTTTTCATCGCCTGAAAGTATCGCCGCGATCCTGAGCTCAATTTGAGAGTAATCAAGTGCGACTAGCGTCGTGCCCTTAGGTGCGATGAATGCATTTCTAATTAGCCTTCCCCGTTCGGTACGGATCGGAATGTTCTGAAGGTTCGGGTTAAGGCTCGCCATACGACCGGTCGTGGTGCCGGTCTGGATGAACTGGGTATGCAGGCGCCCGTCCTCGCCGAGCATTGGCGGAATACTCTCGACGTAGGTCGAGAGTAGCTTCTGTATCTGCCGATACTCGAGGATGTCATCCACGATCGGGTGAAGTTCTCGTATCTTCTCAAGTTCCGATTCTTTAGTTGAACGCTGTCCGGTCGAGGTTTTCTTCTGACCTTTGGGTTTTAACTGCATCTCATCAAAGAGGACATCACCCAACTGCTTTGGAGAGCTTATATTGAACTCGTGCCCTGCAGCTTCGTATATGCGCTTCTCGATTGCGGTAAGCTCCGCGCGATACCGTGCGCGCAATTCCTCAAGCATGAGTGTATCTATGAGGACGCCGCACTTCTCAGCCTTACGGAGCACGGGGATGAGCGGCTTCTCGATACGGTCGTAAACATTCTGTACGCTCGGTATCTCGGCGAGTTTTTGTTCTAGTTCAGCATACGCTTCAGCGAATGTGTGCTTCTTTGTAAACGCGAGCACGTCCTCAAGGGAGGGGTTGGTGAAATCCGATACGAGAAGCCAGAGCATCGTCTTCGCTTCCTCAAGGCGATCAGGGTCTACCTCTTCTTTTGGTCCCTCTTCTTCCTCCGGCTCCTCCCCTTCAATTGCGAACAGAACACTCTTCACACGCCCACGAAGCGACCGGAATCCAAGCTCATCAAATAGCGCAAGAATCTTCGGCAAGGATATGTTGTCGTTGCGCTCGGTGTCTTTGAGCGAGAATGCGATTGGCGCATCTGTACGTATGGTCGCGAGCATCTTCGAGAACTGCGCATCCTCCTCATGCTCCTTGAGGAGATTCATGATGCGCGGTTTAACACCCTTTTTTTGAAACGCTTCCTCGTCCTTGTGGAGCGCTTTATATATATCTTCGATTGCACCGAATGTTGTGATGAGCTCGGTTGCAGTCTTCTCTCCTATGCCCGGCACGCCGATGATGTTGTCGGAGGGGTCGCCGCGTAGCCCTTTGTAATCAGGAATGAGCACAGGGTCGAAATTAAAACGCTCGCGAACGGCCTTCTCGTCATACATGATCGTGTCGTTGATTCCCTTCTTAAGGGTGTACACCTTTACGCGTTCTCCATCGACCAACTGGAGCGTGTCCATATCACCGGAGGCGATAACAACCTCGATATCTTTTTCTCCTGCCAGCTCATAGGCGATGGTGCCGAGGATATCGTCGGCCTCGAACCCTTCACGCTCATATATAGGTATGCAAAAAGCCTGGAATACTTTCCTCGATGTCGTTATCTGTGCAGATAGCGCGTCGTCCGACTTCTGGCGCGTTGCTTTGTATCCCTCGTACGCTTCGTGGCGCACGGTTGGTTTTGGAAGATCGTAGCAGGCAGCAATGTAGTCAGGCGATAGCTCCTGCATGATCTTGAGAATCATCGCGGAGAGCCCGTACAGCGCGCCCGTTGGCTGACCATCGGGACCTTGGAAGTCCGGTAGTGCGTGATACGCACGGTGAATGATCGCATGCGCATCAAGCAGAACGAGTCGCTTTTTCTTTGCTTTAGCCATAGATAAGTTTTCGTGAGTTTTCGGAAAGGACTTCGAGCCGCAGTTTATAATCCGCTTCTGGAAGCCCGTCAGCTACCTGCTCTGGCCACTCTAAAAGGACGAGGTTGTCCTTGTCGTGAAGCACTTCATCAAATCCTAGTGGCGCGAGCTCCTTTCCGCCTTGAAGGCGGTACGCGTCGATATGTACAAGCCGCTTAAAGGAAGCCTCCTTGGGTAGCTGATAAACCTTCATGAGAACGAATGTCGGGCTCGTCACCGCTCCATCGACCCCGAGCGCTTTCGCCACATTCTGAGTGAAAGTGGTCTTACCAGCCCCAAGCTCCCCAGAAAGCGTCACGAGCGTAGCGCCTGCATCTTTAGGGGCAAGGACTTGGGTAAACCCGGCGGCGGCGGCTTCGACCTCAGTAAGGGAGTGGAGTTCTTTTTCCATGCTCCTATTGTACCAATTCGCGCTTCCTGCGTAGCCCTAGCATCTGGAGCGCGTTATCATGGCGATATGCCCGTACATTTCGATACTGAAGCGGAAGATGAGAAGCTGGCGGCTGTGCATGCCGCTGAGGAGGAGGACCTTGCGCGCGTCATCTCCGAGAAGTACCGCCTTCCCTACATCGACATATCCCTCTACCCTGTGAACATGGACGCGCTCAGGCTCCTTCCTGAGGAGGACGCGCGTAAGGCGGAAGCGCTCATATTTGATAAGAACGGCAAGCATGTCCTTATTGCGCTTCGTTCTCCAGAAAATGAGCACTTAAACCGAATCCTCCATGATTTAGAAGTGCGCGGATATATTATCGAGCGCCACATGGCGAGCGCAAGCGGTCTTGCAAAAGTATTCGAGCGTTACAAAGATCTCTCTCTCGCGGCTGAAAGCAAACGAGGTGTGTTTGATATCGCAGGCGAAGAACTCACGGAACTCACCAAAAGACTCGACTCCCTACCCGCACTCCGCATGTTCCTCACGGATGCGGTTAATCCTGCAAAGCGCGCACAGACCTCGAGACTTCTTGAAGGCGTTATCGCCGCAGCACTCGCCATGAAGGCCTCCGACATACACGTTGAGCCGGAAGCGGAGACTATCCGCCTACGTTTCCGCCTCGATGGTATGCTGACCGACATCTTCTATTTCGATGCGCACGCATACAAACTCCTCAATTCCCGCCTGAAGCTTCTGTCTGGGGTGAAGCTGAACGTCGCAAACCGGGCACAGGACGGCCGCTTCTCTATTGTTGTGAATGACAAGGAGATCGAAGTGCGTACATCGCTCATCCCCGGCAACTACGGCGAGAGTATTGTAATGCGCCTTCTCGATCCCTCAGGCATTGAACGGAGCTTCAAGGACATGGGTATAAATGAAAAGCTCTACAACCGGCTCGCGATTGAGATCAGACGTCCCAACGGCATGTTGCTGACGACTGGTCCGACCGGCTCAGGAAAGACGACTTCTCTATATGCGTTCCTTAAAGATATTCATACGCCGGATGTAAAGATAATCACCATTGAGGATCCGATCGAGTACCACCTCCCGGGAATAGTGCAGACGCAGGCAGATGGCCGCGACTACACATTCGCCTCAGGTCTCCGCTCTATCCTCCGCCAGGACCCAGACGTCATCATGGTTGGTGAAATCCGTGATATGGAAGTCGCCGAAACCGCCATCCAAGCGGCACTTACCGGACACTTCGTGTTCTCTACCCTGCACACCAATAACGCAGCCGGCGCGTTTCCGCGCCTCATGGACCTTGGTGTTGATCCAAAAACTATCCCGTCTGCAGTTACGGTCGCATTAGGACAAAGACTTGTGCGCACACTGAATCAGAAAACGAAGGTGAGGCGCGCTACGACGGATGAGGAACGGCGTACCATGGAGCGCATCTTCTCAACCCTTACTGACTCCTCTCTCATGCCCGCGTCTTTCGATGAGGTATGGGACGCAGCGCCGGGCGAGGATGATACTGGATACAAGGGACGCACGGGCGTACACGAAGCAATATTCATGGATCAGCAGCTCGCCGATCTCCTACGGATGGGCCCGTCTGCAGCGGAGATTGAAAAAGAGACACGACGCCAAGGCTACCTCACCATGGCCCAAGACGGCATCATCAAGGCGCTAAGAGGTGAAACCTCGCTAGACGAAGTTTTCAAGGTTGTTGATGTGCCGCGAGAATAAGCAAAAGCCCCGGAATAATCCGGGGCTTTTGCTTCCATCCTGCACACAACCCTCCAGGCAGTCCGTCCAAAAGAGGACGGGTGAACAAATCGCCTGAGGAGTATCCCAGTGCTCCACGTACAAGCGTGGTACCAGAAGGTCCTTGGGGAAGTGCCCGAAGCCGTCAAGCCTTGCCTAGAGGGTTCTATGTAGGATGTAAATGAAAAAGGGCCTCTCAGAAGGTCCCCACGAGGCCGTCCCTCATGTGCTAGAATAGTAGCACCACCCCCATTTTATGTCAAGTACTTCTGAGGTTGTCAAAGACAAGGACCGTCAGCTTGATGCGACGCTACGGCCGCATACCTGGGAGGATTACGTGGGCCAAGGGCACGTAAAAGCGAACGTTCAGATTGTCCTCCAGGCCGCTAAAAAGCGTGGAGACATGCCGGAGCATCTCCTCTTCTACGGTCCTCCGGGCGTCGGTAAGACGACCTTGGCGCACCTCGTAGCTGCATCCTTGGATGCACCCCTTAAGACCACTTCCGGAGTCGCGATTGAACGTGCAGGAGACCTCGCGGCCATCCTCACAAACCTTGAGCCGGGGTCGGTGCTCTTCATCGACGAGATACACCAGCTCTCTTCGAAGATCGAGGAGCTCCTCTACCCCGCCCTTGAGAACGGCACGCTCGATATTGTGCTCGGAAAGGGTCCGTCAGCACGCACAGTGGAGCTTGCGCTTCCTCCTTTTACGCTCGTTGGCGCAACGACGCGCGTATCTCAACTATCCGCACCGCTTCGCTCTCGTTTCGGCGGCGGCGTATACCAGCTCGATTTCTATTCGGACGGTGACCTTCGCGCGATCATCGCGCGCTCAGCCGATGTGCTTGGACTTGATGCGCCGGGCGATGTTGTAGAGCGTATCGCGGCAAGAAGCCGTGCGACACCGCGCGTCGCGAACGCGCTTTTGAAGCGCGTTCGCGACTTCTCGGAAGTGCATGAGCGTCCGCTCTCCCCTGCTGTGTGTGATGAGGCATGCAAACTGTTTGGCATCGACACACTCGGTCTCACAAAAGACGACCGCCGATATCTCGAAACGCTTCGTGACGGGTTTAAAGGTGGGCCAGCAGGTATCCGCGCAATCGCGTCAGCACTCCATGAAGACCCGGATACGGTAGAAAATATATACGAACCATATCTGTTGCGACTCGGATTTATTGAGCGGACGAGCCGAGGTCGTGTGCTGACGCAGAAAGGAAGGGAGTATCTTCTAAATTAGTATGGCGCCCGGCATCCTCGTCTTCAGGTGGATATCGATGCCTAACCCTGAACCAGCGCATGCGAAACTGCTCGCGTTTGGAGAGGGTAAAGATATCGGTACGGTGTACCTCGGTAACGCGACATACCATGCGCACCTGGCACAAGAGATACGAGATGAAGTCGGTAGCGCCCCTCTCTTTGCGGCAGCTGACGTGGATGAGTATGGAATGGTAACTTCCTGGAAGTCCTCAGGGTTCTCGTTCGAAACACCTGCAGAAATTCGGGATTCAATAGCACACCTTTTGCGTGAGCATCAGAAAGAGATAAAGGATAATTGGGCGCGTTGAGGTTTGTGATACTCTGATTTTGATATGGCAGGACACAGTAAATGGGCTCAGATAAAGCGCGCAAAGGCGGTAACCGACCAGGCACGCTCTAAGACGTTCGGCCGCCTCGCGCGTGTTATCACCCTTGAATCCAAGAAAGCGGCGGGCAACCTCTCCTCCCCCTCCCTCCAGTCGGCAATCCAGCGCGCAAAGGAGGCAAATATGCCTAAGGACAATATCGAACGCGCGATCGCCAAGGGCACATCCAAAGAAGCCAGTGATCTTGAGACGGTTACGTACGAATGCTACGGCCCGGGCGGCAGCGCCTTAATTGCGACTGCAGTGACCGACAACCGGAACCGCACTACCCAGGAGATAAAGCACCTTCTTTCTAAGAACGGGTATGAGCTCGCAGCTCCTGGTTCCGCGATGTGGGCGTTCACAAAGTCACCAGACGGCTCTTTCTCTCCCAACGAACCTCTAGTCGACCTTACCAGCGAGGATGAGCAAAAGCTATTCGAGCTCCTTGACCTGTTTGACGAGCACGACGATGTACAAGACACGTATACAAACGTGCGCGGTTATGAGGATTCTCGCGATTGACCCAGGGTTTGATCGCATGGGCGTCGCGGTACTTGAGGGTGATCCGAGTAGACCGACATATGTATGGAGCACATGTGTGACGCCGCCAAAAGGCGAACCGTCTGAGCGTCTCGCAGTTGTGCAAAGTGCGGTTGAAGCAGCGATCGTAGAATACGCCCCTGATGCGCTCGCAATTGAATCTCTATTCTTTAGCGTGAATAAGAAGTCAGCGCTTGGCGTTGCAGAAGCTCGCGGCGCGGTCCTTGCCGCAGCGGGAAAGGCATCACTTCTTGTGCGAGAGTATTCCCCGCAGCAAGTGAAGTTAGCAGTCACTGGGTATGGCGCGGCGGATAAGAGCGCGGTTATGCAAATGGTTCCGCGACTCCTCACTCTCCCACCAGGCCCCAGACTTGATGACGAGCTTGATGCCATTGCGCTTGGGATAGCCGCACTTGCCGGACGCTATCCCCAAGGTTAGCTATCCACTATTGCAAAGAGGATGCCATCTGCTCAAATAGAGGAGCTCAGAGCCTGCGGCCGCGAGTATGAATAAGCTTATTTTCTTGGTTCATGATCTACGACGACATGGATATTCGTGATGAAGAGGTGGGCGTTTCCGCCGATGATGAGATGGACGAGGAGGACACTGCAGATGACGAGACTGAGGCAGAAGATGTTCTCTTCCCTGTTGAGGACGACGAGGAAGAGACCCTCTAGATAATGAAGCGGCCCGCATCTGCGGGCCGCTTTCGTGATACGATGTCTATAAAGCACCCTATGCCTCGTAAGAAGAAGCTATTTAAGGACCTTTCGGTGTTTCTGAACGACCCGCATCCGCTCATGCGTGCGGGCTACATTCTCGGCGGCATCGGCCTTCTCTTCGTTGGCCTCACCATCCTGTGGATCGCGTTCGCACCGGCACCCGATTTTGAATCCTTCCTAAATCGAAAGATCGCACTTTCGACAAAGATTTACGATAGTACCGGAGAAGTTGTCCTATACGACCTCAATACTGACATTCGTCGCACGACCGTTCCCCTTTCCAGCATCTCTCCCTATATTCAGAAGGCGGCGATAGCTATTGAGGATGATAAGTTCTACGAGCACAGCGGAGTGCGTCCAATCTCCCTTATTCGCGCGATGCTTGCAAACATACAGGCTGGCGAATTCGCGCAAGGCGGCTCAACCATCACCCAACAGGTAGTGAAGTTGACCGTGCTCACCGGCGAGAAGAGCATCGTAAGAAAGGTGCACGAGTGGTTCCTCGCGTGGAAACTTGAGAGTAAGTACACCAAGGATCAGATTTTGGAGATGTACCTCAACGACGCACCGTACGGCGGCACACTTTATGGCGCTGAAGCGGCTTCCCGTGCCTTCTTCGGCACCTCTGCAAGCGAACTTACTTTGGCAGAAGCCGCGTACCTTGCAGCTATTCCCCAGCGCCCAACGTACTTCTCTCCATACGGCAACAATCGCGAGGATCTTGATGCGCGCAAAAACCTTGTTCTCGATCGCATGCTCGCGCTTGGCTACATTACGAACGAGCAGTATGAGGAGGCGAAGAATGAAGTGGTTGCTTTCAATCCAATGCAAAACGGCTCTATTATCGCGCCACACTTCGTGTTCTATATCCGCCAGCAGCTTGAGGAAAAGTATGGTGCGGATGTGGTCACACAAGGACTTAAAGTTGTGACCACTCTTGATGCAGAGCTGCAGCACACTGCGGAATCTATTGTGTATCAGTACGCGCTTGAGAATGAGAGGCGCTTCAATGCATCGAACGCTGCTCTGGTTGCGATAGACCCGAAGACCGGATACATCCGCGCCATGGTGGGCTCACGTAATTATTTTGACCCAAACATACAAGGCAACTTCAATGTTGCGGTTGCCGCTCGTCAGCCTGGCTCAGCGTTTAAGCCGTTCGTATACGCAGCTGCGCTTGAGAAGGGCTTTACGCCGCAGACCATCATCTTTGATACACCGACCCAGTTCTCTACCGCGTGTGCACCATCGGACGTCTTTAATCACTCCACGCCGTGCTACGCACCAGGTAACTACGACGATAGGTTCCGTGGTCCGATGACGTTCACGACCGCGCTCGCGCAGTCGATCAACGTCCCCGCAGTGAAGACGATGTACCTCGCGGGTATCGATAATGTGCTCAATCTCGCGCAGCGTGCTGGTATTACTACACTTAACTTGCGTGAGGATGAGAAATCCTTAGCACTAGCGCTTGGTGCAGGCGAGGTGCGCCTTCTTGATCTTACGAACGCGTTCGCGACATTCGCAAACGATGGTGTATATAACAAAGCGACCGGTATCCTTCGCGTCGAGGATGTGAAGGGTAAGGTGCTTGAGGAGTATGAGGCTGACCCTCAACAGGCGCTTGATGCTGGCGTTGCTCGTGATGTTTCCTGGATGCTTTCCAATAATGAGGCACGTCAGCCGCAGTACCCCCCTAATAACCCGTTCTACTTCCCTGGTTATGATGTTGCTGCTAAGACGGGTACTACCAATGAGTACCGCGATGTGTGGACTGTAGGGTACACGCCCTCAATCGCAATTGGCGTCTGGGCCGGCAATAACGACAACAGTGCAATGGTCCGCGAGACTGCCGGGTACGTGGTCGCCCCAATGTGGAACGCGATCATGCAGCAAGCGCTTGCCACATACCCACAGGAATTCTTCGGAGAGCCGCGCGGCATCCCGGAGAATGCTCCCCCTGCCCTTCGCGGGCAGCATTATGACGCGAGCGGTGCTCATGACATCCTCCACTACGTAAATAAAGACAATCCACTTGGAGGCGGCACCTCGCAGGGTGATGGACAGTATCCATATTGGGAGTACTCCGTACGCTCCTGGGGCGCGCCACAACCAACAGCAACTACTACTCCAGGTCTCATCTACGAAATCATTCCACCAGAGATTCTACGCACCCTTCCTGGATACGAAGACGGATTCCAGACCCCTCCCTCTGAGGACGATTCCGAAGAGAACACTAACGAATCTCGCGAAGAGTAATACCCTCCCTTTCCAGGAGGGTTTTTGCTTCCTCAAACTTTATTACGAGAGCTGATTTCATTACTGGCGGCACAGCGAGCGATATCGCTCCATCTGTATAGCGAACCTGCTTAGAGGTTATTGGCACTCCGAGTACGCGTGTGAGAGCCTCCGCACATGCCCTACGCACCTCCGCCTCTTTAACGCCTGGTATTCGATGTGTTTTGAGTAGTTCGCTGAGAGATTTCATGCGCTACTGATTCATTGGCATCACAAGATATAGGAAGGACGCGTCTCCAGATCCGCGCATGACCAAAGGGCGGCCGATACCTGACGCTGAGAGAGTAAGACTCTCGGCAGTAATCAGCGGGAGAGGAGCTGAGAGGTATCGATGGTTAAAGGAGAGCTCGATAGTGTCTCCGACAACTGACGCGGGGATAGATTCTGAAGTCTCACCAATATCATTGTTGCGTGCAGTAAGTGCTACCTGCTTCTCTTTAGAAGAAACTGAGAGGCGCACTTTTTGAAAAGTATCGGAGAAGATGGCAGTACGGCGGAGTGCTGATTCAAGATCCTTACGGAGAAGTGTTGCCTCTGAAACGAATGCTTTAGGGATGATTTGTGCGTAATCAGGGTATGAGAGCGTAACAAGACGGGTTGTCACCATGCCAGAAGCCCAAGAAAACGCACATTGGTGCTCATCAACAAGCACTTCTACCGCATCATCTGGAAGCGTCTGAATGATGTCTATAGCGTTCTTTGCTGGAATGAGTATGGAGAACGGATCCATCTTGCCGGAAACGGACAACTTTTTCTCCGCGAGGCGGAAGGAGTCGGTCGCGACCGCCTTAAGCGTACCCCCTTCAAATGAGAGCAGAATACTCGCGAGCTCAGGTCGAACAGTTGATGGAGATGCGCAGGACGCGACTGAGGTTACGAGAGATACCAGAGATGCTCCTGGAAGCGAGAATTTGGCCTTAGGAGACTCAGGAAACGGGAGGGTGGGAAAATCCTCGAATGGAAGGGTCTTCATTTGGCTACGGCCCATCTGGGAGGTAATGACGACTGTCTCTCCCCCATACTCAAGAGACACAGTGCCTCCCCCAGTAAACGAGGAGGTCATCTCCCGAAGCGTGGCGGCTGGAAGCACAACGACACCAGGCGCTTTGATATCGCCTGCGACTTTATAGTCGATACCAGTCTCAAGGTTAGTTGCACGTAGCTTTATACCGTCGTCGCCTGCGACTATGGCGATGCCGGAGAGAACTGGGAGTGTTGCTGAACGCCGTTCTGCGAACCTGGCGACTGCGCCCACGGCTTGGGCTAGTTCTTTCTTATCTACAGTTATGATCATATGCCGCTCATTATTATTAGCCGTGTGGATAGGGGGATAAGTCCCGTATACCTACAGTATACGCCCTTTTTGGAAGTCTGCCTGAAAGTAGAAGGTGTGGGGTACTGGCGGTGGAAATACCCTTGAAACGGGGATAGCTTTAAGGCCGTATATGGAGATGGGGAGAACTTAGATAGTTCTCCCCATGTTCCTATACCTGGTTTCCCACACCTATCCACAGCTATACCAACAAGCTACGGATATCTTGGATCTCTTTTGCAAGCTCCGCGTCGCTCACTATCTCACGCTTCACCTTCTCACAAGAGTGAATGACGGTTGTGTGGTCGCGGCCACCAAGCTTCGTGCCGATTGTTGGATAAGAGACAGAGAAATCCTCGCGGAGAATATACATAATCACCTGCCGCGGCCTGACCACTTCCCTTCTGCGAGTCTTCTCATAGATACTTTCCTCATCAATGCCGTAGAACTCTGCGACTTTAGACACCACATGTTTTACCGAAACAGTCTTCGTTGGGCGTGAGAATGAGCGTAAGGACTGCTTCACCTCCGCAATATCCGGTGGCACTCCCTTTACCTGCGTGTGACAGACAATGGAGTTGATAACTCCCTCGAGCTCACGGATGTTGCCTGAAATAGAAGTCGCCACGAACTCCACCACCTCGTCAGAGAGCGTCACTCCGTTAGCCGCAGCCTTTTTACGCACTATGGCCATACGGCTTTCAGTATCTGGCTCACTAATATCAACCGTCATGCCGGCCAAGAATCGGCCTTTGAGACGTTCAGCGATATCTGGAATAGATGCGGGCGCGCGGTCAGAGGAGAAGATGATCTGCTTATTGTTGTCGTGGAGTGTGTTGAATAGGTGGAATACCTCCTCTTGGGTCTTCTCCCGCTTAGCGAAGAACTGCACATCATCCATGATCAAAAGGTCGTAGTGCCTATACTTCTCTTTGAATCTGTTTGCGGTGCCGTTTTGAATAGCGTCCGTGTACTCATTACCAAACTGCTCTGAGGAGAGATAGTAGACCTTACGGGTCGGGTACATCTTCTTAAACTGGTTCCCTATCGCCTGGATGAGGTGTGTTTTACCGCGTCCGGTCTCGCCGTAGATAAAGAGTGGATTGTAGAGAATGCCAGGATTCTTTATAGCTGCTTGTGCCGCTGCGTGCGCAAGCTCATTGAAGGATCCCACCACAAACGTGTCGAAGGTGTAGCGAGGATTGAGATTGTCACTCTTATTCTTATAGAAATCGTTCAAAGGGAGCTCCACGGTAGGCTGCGGACGCTTCACCTCCTTAGGCTTCCGGGCGATATCCTTAACGATGTCGTACTCAACGTTGCGGTACTCATAAGAAACACCGCGGACTATCTTCAAAAGGAGTGTATGGAACTTCTTAAGGTACCAATCGCGATAGAATTGGCTCGGAACACCAATATGCACGACATTGTCCTCTATCTTTACGATCGAGCTGTCGCGGAACCAGGTATTGAAGTTAGCGGGAGAAATGGAAAGCTCGACCTGCGATAGAACATATTCCCAAAGTTCATGCGGATCTGACTTATTCATCGTTGCCGTATTATACGCGCCCAGGGAAAAGGCGGAAGCGCCTAAAATCTTGCGTTTGGCAGGTCACCCTGGTACTATCCTGTGGACAACATGCCTAAGCGCACCTATCAACCAAAGAAACGCAAGCGCGCGAAGACCCACGGGTTCCGCGCACGCTCCGCTACGCCATCCGGCCGCGCGGTCTTGCTGCGCCGCCGCCGAAAGGGCCGCGCAGAGCTCGCGGTATAACATGATCCCACGCCGTCTGCGTCTCTCCAGGAAGGATTTCGAGAGTGTCGTAAGCGGAAAGGAGCTGATGCGGGCTGTGAGCCCGCATTTCTCCATTTCCTATGGCTCCTCCCCTGCCAAAGGCGGGTGTGGGGTCGTAGTATCCAAGAAGGTGGAGCGCAGCTCCGTAAAGCGGCATTTATTGAAGCGTCGCATCCGTGAAGTGTTGAGGGAGTACTGCTCCACAGACCACATCTTCATTGTTTATGCGCGCCCAGGTGCCGAGACCCTCTCGTTTGCTGACCTTTCAGCAGAGCTCTCCGCTGAGTTAGAGCGCATACGCGCATAATCTGGTACTCTTTTGAGCACTATGCTCGACTTCTTCCACCAGATTCTATACGTACCGATCTATAACCTCCTTATCTACCTTGTTGGCGTCCTACCAGGCGCCGATGTCGGTCTTGCGGTCGTTATTGTGACGCTCATCGTGAAAGCCGTAACCTTTCCCCTTTCTCTCTCTGCGGTTAAGACCCAGGCAGCAATGCGAAAGATAGAGCCAGAGCTTAAAGCGCTCCGTGAGGCCCATAAAGACGACAAACAGAAGCAGGCAGAGGAAATGTTCGCGCTCTATAAGAAGTACGGTATACGCCCATTTTCGAGCATTCTTCTTATGCTCATTCAAATTCCTGTCTTGATCACCCTCTTCCTCGTATTCCAGCGTGAATCGATGGATGCAGTTAATCCTGAGATCCTCTATCCATTCGTTTCTGACCCAGGAGTGTTCTCCGCGCTCTTCCTCGGATTCTTCGTAATTGCAGGCCACAACCTTATTCTTGCCGGCCTTGCTGCCATCACGCAATTCATTCAAGCCCGCTATGCTATTCCTCTCCCAGAGAAGAAGGTTCGTGATTACAGCAAGGGGCCTACAAAGGAGGAGATGGGTGCTGAGTTTGGACGCGCAATGGCTATACAAGCCCGCTTTGTGCTCCCTATTGTGGTTGGATTCGTGGCCTTCACCTCAGGCGCAGTCGCTCTCTACTTGATAACGAGTAACTTGGTAGCGCTACTGCAAGAGTTCATCGTTAGAACGTCAGGACTCAAAACAAAGACTGTATAACAAAACGGCCCCAAACGGGGCCGTTTTGTTATAGATCGTATGCCCACAGAGAGCCGTCGAGGCGGTTTCTGAAAGTGAGCACATCATTCCTGCCGTCTGTCTTGAGGCCGGTCATATCTATCGTCGCTTCTCCTGAGGACGTCGGATCGATGAGGAGCGTTGCTACACGTCCATCCATATCAATACGCCAGAGGCGATCAGAGAACGCCACAACTCCCTGGTACCATTCATCCGGGAGAGATCCTGTAATACCACGTGGTATGCCGCAGAAGATGGCGCGGCTGTCTGAGGACCAAGTACACTTCTCTGCAAGAGTCGCGATCGGGAGCGCTGTACTGTCCCCTGTCGCTCTATCAAGCACTGACATACGCAATGTGCGCCCATCCATGTGGGTATAAAGTACAAGGCTACCCGATGGACTCGGGAGTATGGAAAGACCGCGCAACGGACCGAGTATTCTTGTGAATGCACCGTTCGCACCCACTGTAAACGCATATCCATCTAATGAGGCGGACGCTTTCGTATGTGCCATGTACGGGCCATCGGAAAGATGTACGGTGAGGCTCGCAAGCGGTGAGGAGAAGAGTGTGCGAGAGTTTGTGCCATCTGCATTTGATACAGTCCCTACAGATCCTGAAGTCGATGGCATCAGAGTGAAGAGGGTCGTCGTTCCAATAACACTCGCCTGGGAAAGGCCGCGTTCGAGGAAATATCCTCCTTCCCCAGCAGCAGGAAGTGCATACGTCTCTACGCGGTCCTCCCCATCACTACCAGAAAGGAACCGTGCGTACGCGAGCGAGCCATCTGAAAGCCAAGATGCTTCCTGTATGCCTGGCAGAGTACGGTTGGCGATACGCTCTAGGGTTCGGTCGTAGAAGCGGTATGCATAGATGTTTCCACTTGCACGGTCGATGTAACGGATCTCAACATCCCCTGGCAACGTTTCAGGTGTGCCACTAGCTGTTTCGGCTGGCACTACCTGAGACGGTAGGTCATATATAGCCATGCCAAGTGCGACCGGGCTCTCCGTAATGCGAATGAGACGCGGTGCGACTTCCTCCCCTGCTGGAACAGGACCGGTAGCGCCCTCGGTAGGGTCTGACGGAAGCGGAACATCATCTGCTTCATCGAATGAGACCCCATCTGAAGTTGAAAGAGAAGGCTCCTTAGGGCCAAAGATCATGTAGACACCAAACCCGATACCAGCCAGGAAGATGATACTTGCGACGATAATTAGTGCGCGCTTCATACGTTATTCTCTGGGGCACACTGGCTTATCACTCATCTGCGCCCATGTAGCAGATGGCTCGGGTGGCGTTACAGAACTACCGTTACAACGCTTCGTGAGAACGGTGCCGCTATACGTTCCGGCCAAAACGCGTGCTTCCTGCGCCTCACACTGCTGAAGCGTGTCGAAAGATTGGTAACTTGTAAGTCGGCATTGGTCCCCGCTCTCTTCGCTTGCTAAGTTCAGGTCGAGCTTCTGGGTGCTGATATTGAACTCTGCGCCACTTGGGGGCGGTGTAGGTGGTGTGTAGTACTTGCCATGCCCACAACATACCTGGCCCTCTCCACGCGTCCCGGAGCAACAGACTGCAGTCGCATCACCAAGCGTGACCCATCCGCCGCCAAGTACGTCGTTGCACTGCCCTCCTTGTGGAACAGTCGCGTATTGGTACTGATCATGCGTATCGTTGGTGCAGATAGGGTTTTGCGAGGGGTCGCTATTTCCTGTTCCTCCTGATGGCGCCGGCGCAGTCTCAAGAAGGTCTGCACTGAAATTAAGCTCTAGAATCTTCGGATTGATAATACCGAAAACGATTACGGGCGAGAGTACAAGGATGAGACCGAAGACGGCGCCCTGAAGGAGTGAACGTGCCTGTTCATTCTCAGAAACGCTTCCCTTGTTGGTCATAAATAGAATGCCGGCACGGATAATCTGGAGGACTGCGATAGCGGCTGCAACGCCAATACAAATCTTATACAACTGGTTGAGAAATGATGTGATATTCGGCGCCTCCCCTGCAGTCTCGAGGCCAGGGATGCTGGTAAGTGGTGCGAATGAGTTGTCCGTCTGGCCAAACGCAGTAGCAGGAATCAAGATGAGTGCGAGTGCGAAGAAATGGATGAGGAGTGTCATAGCTATAGTCCGAATATACCAAGAGCGCGGTCTTCACCGAAACGAACACTGAGCGACGTATCGGCTGACTGAAAATTCTCCTCATGCCGCGCCGTTGCTGATAGGAGTGCAGAACCCCGGCCGGAGCCAGTCGCGCGGACTGTTATATCGTCGTCTCCCCCACTCGCAACTGCGTTTACAGTCCAGGAGAGTATAGGACGCGCTGCGAAGTAGTATGGAACCATACGGAAGGAATCCTCCTCACCATTCATAGCAAACGTCCCACTGAACGCTCTATCAAATATCGGTCCTAGGAGTGGGTCGTTCCTATATATACGTACCAGCGGGTCTACGGGCGCAATAGCTGCAGTCGCCTGTGCCACGACTGCACTATCTTGCGTGGATACGGTCACCGAGACATTTGCGTCGCGGTATCTGACCGGCGCAGTCGCAGTGAGTGTTGAGCGTCCAATGCCGGAGGCGCTCTCAAGGATCTGATTTCCGAGCCGCCACGTGTAGACAAGATTCTCTGCTGCGACCGCGCCATTTGCAGTGCGGATATCGGGGATAGCGATGAGCCTGACCCTGCCCTCAGACGCTACGAGACTGCCGCCCTTATAAAATGGATGCGCGGTCGAGATGGGCTCGACGATGAGCGATACGTCGGCAGGCCGAACAGCGGTCTCCGCAGTATAGGTCTGACCGTTAGAGGTTACTGATACACGTATAGTTGAACGCTCCCCTGCCGCTCCAACCTGCGTGTATGCGGTGAGGACGCCTGTGCCCTCTTCTATAACGGTCCCATTGACCGAAACAGTCACTGTGCTCGCTGCCAGATTGAGTTGGGTGCTTCTCGGGGTGATTGCAATCGTCTGGTACGGCCGCGGGTACTGCGGCGAGATAGAAATAGTTATAGGAGCCGCTCCCACTTGAGCGTGCGCGGGAATGGCACCCGCTAATGCGGAGAGGAAAAGGACACTGAGAAGCACGCGGAACATATGCCTAGTATAGCTTGCATGTGAGCCACTGCAGAGAGTGGGCGTGGGTATCTACGCAGCTTCCTCTTGCCTGCGGGTAGTGTAATTATCATTAGCTGCTCTCAAACGGTTGTCATTCGCTGCCTGTCGCGCTGCTTTGTTCTTAGCTGCAAGCTTCTGCGCCTTCTCTTTGTCCTCTTTGCGGGTTAGGTAGACTACCCATATCACCGCCAGAAGTTGCGTAGGAAACATATTTATTAAGGGAAACGACTCGATAATACCTGCGCCTCCCATCGCCCCAAATTTCTTGAGCGCATTTTTCCCTGACATGAACCGCACTCCGAGTATGGCAAGCCATAGCCACATAACAAATATGCCGAACCATTCCCAAATGGTGCCCAGTATCGGCACCATGCCAGCAAAGAAGCCTATGCCCTGGAACGTGGCTGAAGTGGCTATAAGGAAGAACGCGGTCCCGCGACTAATGCGCTCGTGCATACTCCCCTACTATACTCCTTCCATTCGTTCCTTCTCCTTTCGAATCGCAAGAAGCTGCGACGGATCCGAGGTAATGATCTGATCCTCGGTATAGGAGGCAACAATCTTTATGGCGACGTGCTTCATACCCGCAAAGAAGAGTCCTTCTCCGACACCAGACTCGAGGAGGAGGTACTTCTCTTCATCGGTAAGATTGAAAGTCTCTTTGAGAATGTCGATCGTTGTTGGCGACTGCTTTAGGAGGAGCTGTATGGATGAGTTTGTAAGTATTGGCCGGCCATACGGAGAGCGGAGGAAGTCCTCTACATCTTGGGTAATTGTGGCGAGTCCCAAATAGTACTTACGCCCACGCTTAGCCATAGAGTAGAGGAAGGATGCGGTATCATCCGATTTCATCATCCACCAAGCCTCGTCGATAACGAGGAGGCGCCTCTTCAACTCTTGGCGGACTGCGTTCCAGATGTAGTGCGTAATGATATACATTGCGACCGGCTTCAGGTCGTCCTCCATATCACGCACAGAAAAAACGATGAGCTGTTTGTTGATATCGACGTTCGTCGGGCGGTTGAGGAATCCTGACCAAGTGCCCCTCGTGTACTTTGAAAGGCGCTGTACCAATGACTCGCTTCCTTCCATACCAGACAGCACACTTTCAAAATCAGACAGCAGGGGCGGCTCCATGCCAGTGAAGTCCGCGTCACCGGTTATATCCTTGAGTGCGTATGTCTCTGTTATCGCGCGGTCGACGATGGCATCCTCTTCAGGGCTAAGGCCGCCAAGCATGATGCGGAAAAGACCAACGAGGTTAATGATGTTCGAGCGAAGTATGTCAGAGGGCTCCTCGTCGTCCTTGACTGCTGGCAGATCAAACGGATTGATATGGTGCTCGGAAGAGAGCGAGATATTAAATGTGCGGCCACCTGTCGCCTGCGCGAGGTACTCGTATTCTCGCTCCGGATCGATGACTATGACGTCCGTCTCAAACATGAGTGAGCGCAATACTTCGAGCTTCACGGCGTAGCTCTTTCCAGAGCCGGACTTTGCGAACACGACCGAGTTGTAGTTCTCAAGCGAGAATCGATCGAAGAGCACCAGGGAGGCATTGTGGCGGTTGATGCCGTAGAGAATTCCCCTATCTGAGGTAAGGTCGAATGAGACGAATGGGAAGAGCGAGGATAGAGGCGAGGAATTGAGCTTCGAGTGCGAATTCAATTCATCAACAGCGAGCGGAAGCGTAGAGCGGTAACCCTGCTCCTGCTGGAACAGAGCCGGCTTTGTATAGACGAGCTTCGCATCAAGAATGCCGCGTATCTCTGCCTCCACCTTATCGAGATCTTCCTTCGTACTTCCGTACACAGTTATATAAAGACCCACCTCAAAGAGACGCTCCTGTGCTTGCTGGAGCTGGTCGCGCAACTCTTCGAGATCTCGGTATGCGGTATCAAGCATAGGGTCGCGCACAAAGCCCTTCTCTTCCCTTTCAGCAATCTGGCTCTGCACTTCCGCAACCTTCTTTTGAAAGTTTCGCATTACAAGACTCGTATCAAGTGGATGTATATGGATGGATACATCAAGTTGCTTGGAGAGATTGATGATGGGGGTAAACCAGCTATCGGACAGGAAGCGCGGATACGAAATCGTATAAAAGGTACGCGAGAACTTCTCTCCTATCTCAAGTTCCCGTGAGCCGACCTTAAGCGCTGCAGGTGCGATGGTGTCTGCGAGGTCGAGCTCGCCTGCGGCATAGATATCAGCTGGCAGGACCGGTGTTATTTCCGGTCCATCTTGATTTTTCTTGCTAAAGAAGTCGAGTAGGGCCATATGTTATGCGAAACGGATAGGGTTTTCATGCTCGCTCGGATTGAAAGAGCGGTATAGAAGCTCGATGATCTCCTCGGTACCAAGCGGCACGGCACGGACGCCGCTTCCCTGAAGCGCGCTTCCTACGAGCGCCATGCGCTGCTCAAGCTGCACACGAAATTGCACGAACTCATCCGTTCCTTCGCCAGTAGGCGCTGCACCGGCCTCCTTCTTTATGAACGGCAGTGCGCCAGAGACGGCAGTAACAGCAGCTGGGCTGTAGGGTACGACGACATAGAAGAGCTTCGTCATAATGTCTGTTCCTTCTATGAATGAACTAATGAACTGCATGTACTCTCGAAGCTGGATGCGCATAAGCTCGGAGGACTGCTTGTCTGCGCGTTCCTCAAGAAGTGCGAGGTAAGGACGGATATCTATCTTTCTAGACTGTACGACTATTTCGACCGAGAAATCGAGCGTGTTGAGGAAGTTTTGGAAACCGCCTATGATAGCGCGCTGCTCATCCTCAGACTTAAGTGCGAAGTTCACTGATGAGCACATGAGAATACCGCGGTATCCTCCATCCTTAAGGATTACTACGCCGTTACGTATTTCCTTAACCGGTACGAACTCTTGAGCTGCGCGTGCTGCGGGCATGATTAAGAGGCGTTACTATCCTTAATATCCAAGGACCATGCGAGCTCATGGAGCTTGTTCTGCGAAAGCCCAAGCTTCTGTCTCGTTTCGACCGCAGGCGTAGGCGGGACAGGCATAGTCTGCACCTGAGTCTTCTTCTCTACCCTTTTCCAGAGGTATAGGCGGCTTCCAAGGTAATAATTAAAACCCGACTCGAGCACGTCGAGGAACGGTCGATTGTTTACCTTGTAAAACGCGAGCGCAAGCGTGAAAATCGCGAGCGGAATAGCAAGCGCGATGCCAATGATACGTGGGAGATAGAGTACGAGCACGGCGCAGAGACCAAAACCGCCAGCAACGTAAACAAACTGCTTGATAGAAAGCGGGCCGAATACTTTCTCTTCGACCTCAATGAACTGTGGTACTTGGTACTCCATTGCCTACATAGTATAGCAACACCCCGCAAGAAAGCGGGGTGTGCGTTTAAAATGGTTCGCGATACGGATCTGCCGCGTAGTCTTTCGTGAGCGGTGTGCGCTGCCCTTCTTCAGTCGGTAGGTTTGGCGGTGGCGGTGGCGGTTCCCACGCGGTGACTGGAGGAGGCGCTGGACGTTCGATCACCGGCTCCGGAACAGGCGGTGGCGGTGGCGGTGGCGCGGGAGGCTGTTGTGGAGCTTGGTACTGCAGCGGTGGCTGGGTGGTCATGTATGGCTGCGGCACAGCGGTAATTGATACCGGAACCCAGTATGTCTGTTGCTGAGCGCCTGGAATTGGTGGCGTATATACAGGCTGCGGCTGTTGCGGGACCTGATACTGAGGTGGTGCCTCTATTTGGGAAGGTGGAGAAACAGGACGTGGTGGTTCGGGGCGTCTCTCCGATTGCTCCTGCTCTTTTCGACGCAAGGGCTTGAATACCATCTCATTCACATCAGTAGTGAGTCCATTGATTGAAGGCTCAGGGATACCGGCTTCACGTAGAGAATCTCTAAACTCATCTGGTGTCTTTACTCCAAGCAGCATTTGAAGATACGCGCGTTCGAAATCCCCAGCCTGGTCAGCATGAAGACCGTATTTCTGCATGAGTTCGAGCGCAACACGGTCGCGCTCAGGGCTCATAACGAATTCCCGGATCGGTTCAGGTATCCGCAGCAGCGCCGTGGCAACTGCGTCATCGACATTGCTAAGCTGCTGAGGTTCATCCATACCTCTATTGTATACGATGTGTGATCACTAGTGACCACCACCGTGCCCATCGTCCTTCTTTGCGGCACCATGACTGTCACCCGACGCCCCGTTCTTCTGCTGAGCCTTGAGTGCGTCCGCAAGTTTCTCTATCTCCCCCTTATTAATATTCTTAATAATCTTCTCCTTCGCATGATGGTCGGCGTCCGGGCCTATGGTCTGACCGTAGGCAAATTTCGCTGTCGCATTAACGAGCCCGCCCTCTTTGCCCGGCATTTCACCCATTCGCTCAGCGTATACGCGCTGCGGCGCTGACTTGAGATCTTTCTTCGCAGCCTCCTGACCTGCGATCCACTGCTTCTGGCGTGCTTCCTCTGCAGCGCGCTCCTTATTCTGCTCTTCAGTCAGGCGCTTATACTTCTCGTTTAGATTGCTGATAGCAGTCTCAGCGGCGCTCACCGCAGCTTGATTGCCACGCGCTCGCGCATCCGCAGCTTCCTTCTCGCGCTCCTTAATTTCATCCCGTATTGGTGTGCGCTCGCTCCGATGGCGTACATCCATATCATTAAGAACCTCGGCGTCCTTTTGCTTCTTTGTAGCTATCTGCGTGTCAATTTCCTTTATTATTGTAGTCTCCTCCGCCGTGTTCTTTAGGTCCTTAGAGTACTTTTCGCGTTCCTCTTCAGCATGATGAACGATTCCTGCGTATCCACCCTTCTTCGCGTCGCCAAGTTTTAGGTGCGCAGCACCAGCAGCGCCACTCACAATCTTAGAGGCGCGAGGATCAAAGCTTGATTTAGCACCTGAATCAAGACCGCCAACAACCATCTTGCCAAGACCGCTACGGCCGAATTCGGTATGCCTGAGTTTGTCAGCCTGTTTGTACATGGCACGCCCGGCTGTTCTCCTACCTACAAACCCCATACCGCCCATTACCACGCCACTCGCTTTACTGGTCGCGAAGCTCGCGCCCATAGCTCCAAGGCTACTTGCGATCATTAAAGAACCAACCATAAACCCGATTATGAGGAAGAAGAGAATGAATATGCCGCCCGTACCAGCACCTCCAGCAGCAAACGCCTGAACAAGGGATGCGCCTGTAGTATTAAATGTACTTTGAGCCCCCTCCATTATCTTCAGTCCAACAAAAAGCATAAGAAGGAATAATGGAGCAAAGAACGCTTGGGAGATGAGCTTGTTCCACCACATCTTGGAATACTCTTCGAACTGCGGGATTGCTGTTGCGGCGAACCCAAGAGGAGATATCACCAAAAGGAACATAAGGGTTACTGCACGGATAATGAGCATGATGGAGGCGGCAATAAATACCACCATCATGACAATGATGAGTATGAGAAGGCCTGTGTAGGTTAGGAGCATCCCAAGTCCGTCGGTAGCAGTCCAAATGGCGCCCAGGCTTCTGAACCCTTCAAATGAGAATATGCTGCCCATCCCAGCAGCCGCAAGAATCTTTCCTGAGATACCATCACCAACGCACTCTGCCGGCGTGCCGCCGCTTGCAATAGTTCCTGCATCCCCACCGCAGTTCACATTTCCAGCTTCTGTATAGAACGCTGCGCTAAAAACGTTTGCAACATCCACAATTGCAGACGACACAAGAAGGCTGAAGTTGATAAGAATGGCAAAGATAAGGAGGCGTGGCAGTGCCTTTCCGACACTGAAGTGTCCAACGTTAAGAATGGTCTGAATACCGATGAATATAAATCCAAAGAGAAGAAGTATGTTGCCAAGATCTCGAAGCACGCTCCATGCGACGAGAAGACCAGGAGAGTTACCGAAGTAAGTGCTGTATTGGAAGACTGTGACAAGCACAATCCAGTTGAACAGCATGCCAAACACACCAAGGAGTGCGCCAAGTACTGAGACAAGAATCCAAAGTACAGATGCGCCAAGCTTACCTATGATGCTGCCGAGACAATCAGACAAGTTTCCCCCGATTAAACTACAACTGTCAGTTCCCGCAGCGCCATCTACCTGTTGAACAGATTGAGTGCCACCATTCCCATCTGGAACTTCCGTGACGGTTACATTTGCAATATCAGACTGCCGACCAATCTCAGTGCCATCGGGTAGTACAACCTCTGCAACAATTTTCTGGGAAGCGAGATCATCCTCAAACCAAAGCGTATATCGATTATCACTAAATGTGACCCTACAATTCTCTAGCGAGTCTCGATTCGTGACTCGATAGGTACAGATAGAGGTAATGGTGACCGCCGGATTAGTCCCTAGCTCTAAGCCTTGATGAGTACAATTAGGCTCATCGTTCGGGGTGTTACAAAGGACAGCTTCAAACTGCTGCTGGGTAAAACCTACAGCATTGGGTCTTGCCTGTTCTTTAGGGAAAGAGGGCCACGTGGGTAGCGCAGTCTGCGCCTGAGACGCGCTTGGAAGGAACGCAAACCCACTAACGAGAACCGCAGCGGTCGCGAACGCGACCCCTGCTTTTCCTAGCCAACCTTTGAAGCGCGATACCCGCATAGCGCTATGTCCTACCGCACAGTTTTGCCTTTTCCGTCATCTGCATATATAGAGAGTCTCCTCCCTCACCGCTTGTGCGGCTTTCAGTTTGTGAGCGTGCAAGGTCGCTCGCAGTCGGCATCGTATTAGCCATGAGTTGCTGGTACTCAGTTGAGACCTCCTCAAGTGCTGCGATCTGGTTGCCGCCTGCGGCATTATTTGCCGCAGCAAGCTTGGTGGTGAGAGAGTCGATGCCTGCAACCGCTGCGTCGGCGCGTGCAATCGCTGCGGCCGACTCGGTAAGTACAGCTTGAACTTCGGAGTCGTTGGTACAACTTGCCGCGGCCTGCGCTGCGCCCTGAATCTTCTGCCAATTAGACTTATGCGTCTCCACTTGGCCGCGCTGGTTGCGTAGGGTCTGCGTGAAGGTTGCGTTCGCCCCCTGCGCGTTTGTCTGGTCAGAACTTGATGCGCGATCAATGTATGAAGAGCCGCCGCCGGAACTAGGCTGCGTAAGTCCGCCAAGTCCGCTGCCGCCAAGAATGTTCGAAGTAAGCTGTGCAAGAAGTGCGCCGACGATCTCATTGAACTCATCAGCAAGACCGAGCTGGTCAAGCTGGGATCCGAGGGTCTTCTCGAGTTGGCCCTCAATGACGGCGCCCGGGGTCTGAATCTCTCCGCCCGCACACTCACTTTCTGCGCCAGAGAGATCTACAGTTTCATCGCCTGCTGATGAACTGGTAGTACACTCACCGCGCCAGGAAAGGAATCCCCTACCCCATTCAAGCTCGGTGCGACGTTGATCCTCTGCACTTGAGACACGGCTGCCAAGCTCATGCTGTGCTTCATGGAGCGCACCAATAGGATTGTTCTGTGGATTTCTCCATGCCTCAATCCAAGCGTCCCATCCGCCCTTAGAGAAATCACCCGCAAGAAATGCGTTCGGATCTTCTGACACCTCATTAAGAGTGAAGCGGTTTGTGTTGAAATAAGAGCCTGAGCCGGTCGAGCGGAAGTAATCATCACGCACTGCCTGCACAATATCGTCCCTGAATGGTGAATCTATCTCGTTCCGGTCGCGCAACTCCTCAAAGAAATCGTCGGCAACACGGTCCCCTACCCTAAGCAAGTTACGGTTGAGGTCAGTTACATATGCAGGAGAGCCGTCAAAGCCTGAATTGATCCAGTTAACAGTGCTCTTGGTGACGGATTGGAGCGCAGACCGTGCCATGGTCCACGCGATCGCATCGAGACCACCTTCCTTTAGCATGTCCCAGCCCTGAGATGCCGCTGTTATGGTGTTCTGGATGAGGTTTATCGGGTCTTGAACGATAAACTGCGCATGCGTCGTGCGCGGTACGCTCGTAAAGAGAAGCGCTGCTACAAGAAGAAGTGCAAGTGGTGTGCGGATCATAGGCTTGGTACGGCAGCCGCCGCATCTTTAGCGCCCTTTACGAAGAAGTATCCGGTCGCACCCTGACCGATAGAGATGCCGTTGCCAGAGAAAAGTGTATTAAGTTCTGCATACGCGCGCACCATCTGATCTGCTGCGCTTTTGTACTCGCTCATACCGAGCATGCCACGAAGTGGATCATTTTCTACGCTTGTCATGTTCTCGACGACAGTGCCCATGTATGCGATTGCATTTACAAAATTGAGGTGTGCCGACTGCGCTTCGTTTGGTACAGATATTTGAATGAGTGCAGCTGCAATATTTGTGTACGCACGAGAAATAGCACGCACTTGATTCATCGCACCCTCGTCTCCCTTCTGAACTGCTTCGGTGAAGTAGAAAAGTTCATTCTGGTCAGTGTCGACCGTGTTTTGTGTAAATGCTTCTTCCGCAGCGATAGCATATGCGCGGAGTGCCTCCTGTCCTGAACCTGAGACACGCACGCTTCCAAGTGAGTATGCCTTTACTGCTCGCTGCTTCGCGGCAAGGTCTGCGAGCGCATCCTGCATGAACGCATCTATCTCCTCTGCGGTCGGCGGGACGCCGCTTCGTGAGTTCATGTAGTTTGTGAACAGGTCACGCGCAAATGCTCCGGTAACGGTATTGGCATCTGCATCAACGCCAGGGACGGTCACTTCGCCAGCAAGACCTGAAAGGTCGGTGCGGAACTTCGGCTCAAGGAGCCCTTGAGAGGAAGCTTCCCCATCGGTCATCTCAAGGCTGAACGAGTGCGCGTTATCAGGATCGGTTCCGTACAGTGATTCCTGCCAATCCGGCAAGCCATCACTATCTGTGTCGCGCGAAGAGAACGCACGGAGAAGTTCCTCGGTTGACTCAGCGCCTGCGAGCTTTGAGGAAAAAATGGAAGGGCCCGAGAGCGCGTACGCGAGCGTCATCAATGCTCCCGTTATCACGAGCGAGCCGATGATGCGCAGGGTCCGCGTAGAAAGTGGAAGAGTAGGCACTATATATATGGTATCACGCACAAGTTGTGCGCTTCACTACTTGTACATGTGTATTACTCAATCCTTGAGCGACTCCGCAAGTGCGGTCCATCCAGCAAGCGGTACATCTTCTGGACGGATATCCTCGTGAAGCAGGGCTGCGGCAAAGGCTTCCTGAATATCCCCTTTCTCCGCGACTGCCTCGAGGTTCTTCATAAGCCGCTTCCTTTTATGTGCGAATCCAGCGCGGAGAATAGCAAAAAAGCGTGCTTCCTGGTTGGGGCTTTGAAACGTCGCAGTGATATCTCGTACCGAAAGTACGGCAGAATCTACCTTTGGTGCAGGCACAAAGGCGCCTTTCGGGACGGTGAACTCATACTTAGGCGTGCCATATGCCTTCACGGATAGAGATAAAAGGCTCTCTTTCTCGCTTCTCGCGACCCGCTCGGCAACCTCCTTCTGAACGAGGAGTGTCATGGATGAGGGTTTATGGGTGGTTGTTAAGAACTGGCGGACGATCTCACCAGTGATGTAGTACGGGATATTGGCGACCAGTAGATAGGGGCCGTCTATAGTACTTGGGTCAAACTTCCGTACGTCTATATGTATAAGGACCAGCTTTCCGCTAGCTATCTCTTCCGCAAAGGTAGCTTCTAACCGCGGGATGAGTTCAGCATCGGTCTCAACCGCATATACCTTCCCTGCCTTTGCTAGGAGCTCACGTGTCAGTACGCCAGTGCCTGGTCCGATCTCGAGCACGGTATCTCTTTCAGTTACATTTGCCGCAAGCACAATACGCTCACTCGTCTGGCGGTGCATTAGAAAATGTTGACCGAGCCCTTTCTTTGCAGAGAGATGCATCATGCCTCTATGATAAAGCCATCATCATCACCGTATGCATTGGTATGTTCCATAAGGGACGCATCTATGTCATGGAGGAATTGCGATGGCTCTTGCAGATAATCAGTGCCGTAGATGCGACGTACGCGTGCCATGGAGAGTATGAGGCACTTACGTGCGCGTGTAACCGCAACGTAGAACAGTCGGCGCTCCTCTTCCTCGTCTCGATCTTCATCCCCGCCCATACCCTCGTGTGGAAAGAGTCCTTCCTCAAGTCCTGCAACGAATACGATATCGAACTCAAGGCCCTTGGCAGCGTGCACCGTCATTAATGTAACGCCCGACTTACCTGGCCGATCCATCTCGTCCTGATCTCCCGCGAGCGCAGCATCTGCAAGAAACGCGGCAATACCCTCTTCGCCAGTTAGGTAGTCGTAACGTGCCGCGAGCGTCGCAAGTTCTTTTGCATTCTCAAGCCGCTCCTTGTCCTCCTCGCTCCCCTTCGCAAGCGTATCCTCGATGCCGCTTCTTTGAATGACTGTTCGCACAAATACGGAGGGCGTCGCGCCTGGAAGAAACGCGTTCAATCCGTATACGATTTCCTCGAACGCCTCAACTTTCGTTTTCTCCCCAGCTCGTAGTTCGGAGCGCTTTCCGGCCGTAAGCTTGCCCAGTGTTACTTTGCCAATGCCACGCGAGGGAAACTGCACGGCACGCATGCGGTCTGCTTCACGTGCAGGATCGAGCGCGAGCCTAACCCAGCTCAGCACATCCTTCACCTCCTTACGATCAAAGAAGCGCGTACCTAGGAGGCGGTATGGTACCTGTTCATGTAGGAATGCTTCTTCGATTGCGCGCGACTGGAAGTTTGTGCGGAATAGCACCGCGACCTCTTCAGGTGCGACACCAGCGCGTATGCGGCGCTTCGTTTCTTTTGCAATCCACAGTGCTTCGCGCTCCGAGGTATCTGCCATGTGGAGCATGATGCGATCACCATAATCGTTGCCGGTTACAGATACCTTCTCCTTGCGGTTGCGGTTCTTCTCTATGATCTGATTTGCTGCTTCAACAATTGTTTTGGTTGAGCGGTAGTTGTGCTCGAGAATAATTGTCTTCGCATTTGGGTATGCGTGATCAAACGAGAGAAGGTTGTCGATAGTCGCACCGCGCCATGTGTAGATAGTCTGGTCGATATCACCTACGACAAACAGATTCTTTCGCTCACCGCACAAAAGTGCCGCAAGTCTTCCCTGCAGTTCGTTCGTGTCCTGAAACTCATCGATATGTATGAAATGGAATCGCTCTTGCACCTCTTTGCGCACATCTGCATGCTCTTCTAAGAGTCGCACAGGCAAGCAGATGAGATCATCAAAATCGAGTGCTTTCTCCTTCTTCAGAGTGCTCTCGTATCTGGCCCATGCTTCCGCAGCGATACGACTCTTGAAACTCTCTCGAGAATGCTTCTCGCGGAACGATGAGAGCGTGTACCCTTCGCTTTTCGCTTTAGAGATGCGGCTTAGGATGGAACGCGGCGGCACTTCCTTTGGATCCACATCAAGTGCCTTCAAGGCTTCCTTTATCGCACGCTCCGAATCATCGCGGTCGAAGATGGTGAAATAACGAGGCACATCCAAGGGGCGACCGTACTTCTCAAGGATCTCGCGGCCAAGCCCGTGAAAAGTGGCGACAAATGGAAGAGATGCACCTTCAAGTCTATGGGAGAGGCGCTCTTTCATCTCGCGAGCGGCCTTATTAGTGAAAGTAACCGCAAGGATGTTTTCCGGAAGCACGCCCTCACGGATAAGATGGTAGATGCGAGTGGTCAGCACCTTTGTTTTGCCAGATCCAGCGCCGGCGAGCACGGAAACCGGGCCGTGGGTAGCGAGGACAGCTTCCTTCTGTCGATCGTTCAATCCTTCGAGGTACGTCACCAGCACACTATACTCGCTGACCCCGTTATCCCCCTAGTTTTGATACTGGCATCCCTTCACATATCCCCGAAAGTGGGTCGTAGCTCGTTTTCAACATCTCTTCATACAAACCGTTGACCCGACACTTGAGCACGGTATACTTCCCTAGTCGTCTGATACGGTTGATTGAAAGAATGGCTTAGGTAAGCCATTTTGTATTCTGAAGAAACGCTGAAGTGCCTACTCCCGACTTATAACGTCTTTCAATAAAACTTCCGATTCCACCCTTGTGCGCAGTAATCGGAACGCATACTGGGCCCTGAGCCTCGTTGCTGTAGTTACTACCGCAACCGGCGTCATTTACCTCTCGCTTGCGCCTACGGCCGGCGCGTTCTGGCCTTTCTCTGTAAGCCGCGCTGCTGGCGATACCGCTATGATCCACAACCCGGGACAGGTGGAGCTTCTTTCCTCTACCCTCTCGAATGCCCAGGGCGGCGCAGATATTGCCGTTTCCGGTGGTTCGGCCCTTATGGCCAATACCGGACCTGGCGGAAGCGTCTCCTATGTTGAGAGTCGTCCGGCAAAGGGCGCAATTACTACCTATGCTGTTAAGGAGGGCGATTCCCTCTCTGAGATTGCCTCATCCCACGGCGTATCTACCAATACTGTCCTTTGGGCCAACGATATCAGTGACGCCTCCCTCATAAAGCCGGGCATGGAGCTTATTATCCTTCCGGTTTCAGGTATTCAGTACAAGGTGAAGTCAGGCGATACTTTGGGCAGCATCGCCAAGAAGTACTCGGGCGAGGCTGGCGATATCGCCTCCTATAACGGCCTTTCAGTAGGCGCTGCCCTTACCGAGGGCACGGTACTCATCATTCCGGGCGGTGAGCTTGCGGAGGCACCTGCTAAGAAGGCTGCTGTGTCCTCTTCATCCTCAAAGAAAGCATCTCCAAAGGCAGCACGCGCCCTTCCAGCTCTCTCCGGCTACTTTGGTAATCCGCTCCCCGGCGGAAAGCTCTCCCAGGGCATCCATGGCTATAACGGTGTTGATATCGCAGCCCCGTCCGGTACACCGATATACGCAGCAGCAGCAGGCTCTGTTATTGTCGCGAAGAACGGTGGATACAATGGCGGCTACGGCAGCTATGTGGTCATCAGTCACGGCAACGGTACCCAGACCCTGTATGCGCACATGTCCTCAGTTGCTGCAGGCGGAGGTGCTGTCGAGAAGGGCGCCCTGATTGGTTATGTGGGTAACACAGGTAAATCAACCGGTAACCATCTCCACTTCGAGGTCCGCGGCGCAAAGAACCCGTACGCAAACTAAAAACGCCTCCTTAAAGGAGGCGTTTTTAGTTCCTCATTACCGGTTCAGGTAAAGAGAGTATGATATGAACGGAGCAGGGACCGCCACTTCTGGCGGTCCCTGCGTTTTTCACATGAGATAGCTAGTTACACCATGTGCGCCTTGCAGGTTTTTGCTGCAGGGTCCGCATTCAAACGGTCCTCCTCGATCTCCTCTCCTCCTACTGTACAGGTGCCATACGTGTCGTCCTCGACGCGCTTTAGTGCTGCAAGGACATCGTTATAGCGGTTTTCTAGGTCGGCAAGGATGGCTGCGTTCTCACTGTATCCTTCCATCTGGTCTGCAGCATCATTTGGGTCTGCGGCATGCTCGCCTTCCGGTGGGACTGCTTCCCAGTCAGCTGGGTTACTTGGGTTCCTGCGGCCGAGCGTTTGAAGCTCAGCCTCAAGCCTCTCCTTCTCTTCGGTGAGGCGGGTCGAAAATGCGGTGGTATCCATGAGCGGAACTGTACCACACAGAGACGCTTCCCTTCTACTGTCCGCTCGTGTTGAGGCGCGATACCAGTTCGAGGAACGCCGCTTCGTCACGGGCAATAATTAGCGTTTCCTTATCCTTGTATCCGTAAAGCATGAGGCTCCTGCCATCTGCATCTCTCAAAATGCGTACGTCGTAGTTGCGGACGACTGCATCAGCGAACGAGGCAGGTGCTCTACGTACTGGCGGCGGTTCGACAGCTGTGGTGGTCGTCGCGGTCGTAGTCTCAATTGGCGCCTCAACCGGCGCATTTGGGTATGACGGATACAGAAGTGAGAGTGACGAGCGCATTCCAGGCTCCCAGGCGAGCATGCCAGCGAACGTACGCTCGAACGAAGAAACCTTAAGTATAAAGAACGGGCGCGTTTCCGCTCCTGCGTGAATGACACCTACCGTGCTCTCTGGGCGTATGTTACGCATGAGAATATCAGGCGCGTTGAGTGCGAGCGCTTTCACGAGTGCACCTCCCGGCTGCGGCAGTTCAATTGGCAAACCCTTTGTGGTTGAGGACGCGGAGGTGGTGTAAGTGACGAGTACATTGCCCGATACGAGCGGCTCCTCAGCAACAGAACGAAGCGCAAGTATAAGCTCCGTGCCAGTTACCCCCTCAAGCTTTACGGTCTCATCCGCCTCGATCAGAGACGGCACACCCTGAGTCACAACAACCGCTTCTGGGCGTGTGAGGTAGTAGAAGACGCCGAAAGAAAGCGTACCAACACCAGCAACCACAAACAGCACAGCGATTATTGCCGTCGGCTTCACCTGACGTCGATATGTTTTGGTGCTGCGAACGACTGAGCGCGGCTGCGCATCAGCTTGTGCCGCAAGTACGGAGAACGTGGATGCCCCCTTGCTATCAATGCGATCTGCAAAGTCTGTCGTATAGCTATGAAACGGCTCTGCCTTCTTTGGAGCTGGTGGTGGAGGCGGTGGCGGAGGCGGTGGCGGTGGCGGGGCGGGCTCAAATACAGGCGTGACAGCTGGAGCCTGCTCGCGTTCCTGTGCCCGCGTTTTCAAGCGTGCAAGTATTGATTCGCGTGTGGCGTCGGCAGCAGGTGCCATAGACATCGTGGAGATCGGTGCTGGTGTCGGCTTGGCTGCCGGGGGCATCGATACAGGCGCTGTACCCTGCTCTCGCATCATCGCCTGTTGCTTTAAGCGTGCAAGTATTGATTCGCGTGTGGCGTCGGCAGCAGGTGCCATAGACATCGTCGAGACAGATGCTGGCACGGGTACAGACGCCGGTACTGGTCCTTGCTTTTCTTGTTCGAATACAGAGACCGAGCCCATGCTCTGGTCGTCAGAGAGATCGAGCGGCTCGTCGCCGGTCTTTATGAGACGGTCCTGAGTTATGAGTGACTCGTCGACTTCTGGAAGAGTGACACCGTCAGTAGTCTGCGCTGCAGGTGTCATCGACATCGTCGAGACCGGCGCAGATGATACTGCTGGTTGAGCCGGTTGAGTACCCTGCGCTTGTGAAAGCGCAGCCATATCTTTCGCATACGTACGCATGTACTTCGATGCGTCTATGGTCTCTTCAGGCTGATCCGGTGGTGTACTCATGCAATATGCAATCCGTGTATACGGATTATACCTGCTCTAGGCAGATGAACGGTGCGTTGACCTTAACTTCTATCCGCGACCACCGATGAGGTATCGCTTCGGATCCTCGCACATGTCCGTGAAAGCATGTGCGGCCTCCTTCAATTTCTGAGAAGATGAGCGGCCGAACGAAATTACCTCAACCTGACAACCTTCGTTCATATCGAGGTACTCAATTAGAGGCACGAAGTCACCGTCACCGGTTGCAAGGATAACGGTGTCCAGTTTTGGTGCGAGCTTCACTGCGTCGATCGCAAGACCGACATCCCAGTCAGCTTTCTTTGCGCCATCAGAAAATACCTGAAGGCCCTTAACCTTGGTCTCGATGCCAATCTTGGTGAGGGCGTCGAAAAAGTTCGACTCTTCCCCGCTCTCGGTCGAGATGACGTAGGCGATGGCGCGCACGAGAGTGCGGCCCCCTACGGCCTCGTTGAGGACGTTGGCGAAGTTAACGCGCGTCTTATAAAGATGCTTGGCGCTGTGGTAGAGGTTCTGAGTGTCTATGAAAACCCCAACACGCTGCGCCGGGTGCTTGATTACCGGCATATGGGTGTGATGAATGTGTATTAAAACTGTGCGAGAGGCGCACGTATATATGGTAGCACCTGCTTACTGAGGAAAAGGCGAAAAGCAGCTCATGGCTGCTTTTCGATTACTTCTTGAGACCGGTCTTCTTCAAAACCGCGTTGTAGCGGCGCTTGTCGTTCCTCTCGAGGTAACGAAGATGCGCCCTACGATCTGCGACCATCTGGAGAAGGCCGCGACGTGAGTGGAAATCCTTAGGATTCTTCTTGAGGTGTTTGGTAAGATCCTCAATCTGACGGCTAAGGACAGCCACCTGCACCTCGGCAGAGCCGTTATCGGTCTCATGACGTGCCGCGTTCTTAATAACGGCTGTCTTCACTCGTTTCGTAAGCATTGACGTAACCTTACCACACCTTGATTAAAAGCGCAAGTGTGTTCCCGTAGGAGCCGCCGCCTTACTCACCTCCCCCGGAACGACGCCCAAAGCCCTCAAGAGCCTTCAAGATCTCCATAGGTACCGCAAAAACAACCGTATTGGACTGATCTGAGGATATATCGTTAATGGATTGCAGGGTTCTTAAGTGCAATGCTCCCGGAACATTCGATAGAACCTGTGCCGCTTGAGCCATATTCTGAGATGCTGCCAGCTCGCCTTCAGAGGTAATGATGACCGCGCGCTTCTCACGCTCGGCTTCCGCCTGTTTCGCGATGGTGCGTTCCATATTCTCGGGCAAGGAAACATCCTTCAATTCCACGTTTTGCACTTTGAGCCCCCAGGCATCGGTCTCAAGATCGACGATCTCCCGAATACGGTCAGCGATACGGTCGCGGCTGGAGAGGAGCTCATCGAGCGTTACCTCACCAACGATATTACGCATGGTGGTCTGTGCGTATTGGCTGATTGCATAGCGGAAGTCCTCCACCACGACGATGGCTTTCTCAGCATCCGAAACGTTGTAGTAGATGACCGCGTTCACTCGTACCGGAACGTTGTCCTTAGTAATTGCGTTCTGATCCGGCACATCAACTGCTTTCGTGCGAATATCCACCTTCTGAAAGGTCTGAAAGACGGGGATGATAATGCGCCAACCCGGCTCCATGATTCCTGAGAACCGGCCCATAGTGAATCGCACGCCGCGTTCGTACTGATTTATCTGCTTGATGAGTGCGATAAGAACAACAATAGCTATTGGTATTAGGATGGGAAGCGAGAATAGGAATTCCATATGCTTCCATACTATCAGGGAAGCGTGTCACACGGGTGAAGCAATATTGTGCGAAATGCTAAGATTTACGTATGGAAATAGAGAGCGCAAAGCGCCAGTTTCTCGAACACACGGAGATCGAGCGCGGCCGCGCGGTTAAAACGATCGAAAACTACGACCGATACCTCACCCGCTTCTTTCACTGGGGAGAAATAAAGGATACGAACCAAATAACGGAAGAGAAGGTGCGCGAGTTCCGGCTTTGGCTCAACCGGCAGCCAGGCGCTGGAAAGGACTCGATGAAGCGCAAAACCCAAAACTACTATCTCATTGCACTCCGCTCGTTCTTGAAGTTCCTCCGGAAGCGCGGTATCGATGGCATGTCTCCTGAGCGTATTGAACTTGCTAAGGTTCCTGAACGATCTCTCGACATCCTCACCTCCCAGGAGCTCGAACGACTCATGAGCGCGCCGATGGAGGCGTTCGCAAAGGAGGAAGATGAGTATAAACGGCTTACTTGCTTGCGTGATCGGGCAATCTTCGAACTTCTCTTCTCCACCGGACTTCGTGTTTCGGAGCTCTGTGCCCTAAACTCCGACATCGATCTTTCACGAGACGAACTTTCGGTGCGCGGAAAGGGAGATAAAGTGCGTGTGGTATTCCTCTCCCCTGCTGCTAAAGATGCTGTACGCGCATACCTAAAGGAGCGTAAGGATATGGACGAGGCGCTATTCATGCATGGCAGACCAGCGAGCCTCCATCGCATCATTCCACGCGATATCCAGTTGCTGATTAAGCGCTACGCTGCCCTTGCCGGCATCACGAGCAAAGTAACGCCGCATACCATACGCCACGCGTTCGCTACGGACCTTCTCTCAAACGGCGCTGATATCAGGAGCGTGCAGGTTCTTTTGGGTCATGCCTCAATCAATACGACGCAGATCTACACTCACGTGACGGATGCGCACCTCAGAGAAGTGCATAAACGGTTCCATTCACGGCAGAAGTAACTAGTTGCCACCCACGCACGCGCTCGCACTACTCCAGTAGTTCCAGCTCCCGTTTGTGCCTGAATACTTGTTCTTGCAATACCCCGGCAATTCCCCAGTCTCATACATGCCTTCGTAGTATCCGCCGTCATTAACACCAGGACCTGTACTTGATTCAAGAGTTACGCCAAGCGCATACATCTGCTTCGTTCCAACCGACTTGTATAGGTATCTACGATTAGCAGGAGGTGTTCCTGTGTCGCGTGGCAATGATGACATGTACGGGCTTAGCGCCTCTTCAAGATCGCACCAACCATTGCTGTAGCCGCAATGGTTGAACGTTCCTGACGATTCGTGTGGAGTCATCGCGTAGTAGTAGACCTCGGGGGTGCCCGGGTACACACCATGGTCACTATAGTAGAGCGCAAGTGCTTTCTGCATCTGCTGTATCTCTTGAACTCGAGCTGCATCACGTGCCTTCGCGCGAGCAGAGTTTAAGGACACGAGTACGGTAGCTGAAAGTATGCCGATGATCGCAATGACAACGAGTAGCTCAATCAGAGTAAAGCCTCTGGATCTCATTGAACCACTATAGCAATAGCGTACGGCAGTAATAGTCGTGCGATAGAATAAACACATGCGCATCGTCTCTTGGAATGTTAACGGCATCCGCGCCGTACACCGCAAAGGTCTGTTCCTCCCTTTCCTTAAGGAATTAAAGCCTGACATCATTTGCCTTCAGGAAACAAAGGCCGAGCAGCACCAATCGGAAGTAGATCTCATGGGATATGAGGAATACTGGCACTCTGCCAAGAAAAAGGGCTACAGCGGCACAGCCATCTTCACGAAACAGGTCCCGGAGGACGTGCTGTTCGGCATGCCTGTGGACATAGCAGAAAAATATTCCCTTTCAGACGATAGCTATGGAGATCCAAATGAGGAGGGCCGCGTTATTGCCGCAGATATGGGCGATTTTTATGTCGTCAGCGTGTACACGCCTAACGCCAAAGATGACCTCTCTCGCCTATCACTTCGCCACAAGCAGTGGGATCCGGCCTTCCTTGAGTACATGAAGAGGCTCGAGGCTGAAAAACCCGTTATTTTCTGCGGTGATTTGAATGTTGCACATACTGAGGACGATCTCGCGCGACCCAAGGAGAACAAGGGTAAGAAGGGATTTACCGATGAAGAGCGAGTAGGAATCAATACTATTATCGATTCCGGCTTTGTTGACTCATACCGCCTATTTACTAAAGGAAACGGCCACTATACGTGGTGGAGCCATTTTGCACAGGCGCGAGCCCGCAATGTCGGCTGGCGTATCGATTATATTTTTGTATCGAAAAAGTTATCCACAAAGGTAAAGAAAGCAGAGATACACGATGACATTCTCGGGTCAGATCACTGCCCCGTCTCAATTACTCTTTAAGGACATAAAGGACATTATCCCCATGTATGTCCTTTACTATGTCCGATAGAGGATTAGTATGGTCTATAGGCCGTTCGGCAGGAAGGACTCGCGAGAGAACAACCTGCCTTACGGGGCGTGTTGATCTTTGAGAGCTCTTTCCTATCAGGTGCACGTTTCATGTGTAACCAGCCGACCACGACCTTCGGGGCGTATCCCCTAAAACAAAAGAGGCTCTGGCTACGTTCCATGTGTAACAGCACAATTCATACAAAGCCGCCCGGGTATGCACTCTCGGGATGACCGCCAATCAATTTGCCCTCGCTCCAACTTTTGGTCATCTCACGCACAAATGCCTATGGCGGCTTTTGTTATATAGGGTTTTCACATGAAACAAGAGAAAAACGGCCTAGTTAGGCCGTTTTCTATGTTCCACGTGAAAGATTCCTGCTCTGTTACACGTGAAAACTAGGATACGTGGTGCTTTTCTAAGATCTTGCTCACCTCTTCCTCTTCTGCCAGCTCGCGCTTACGCTTTCCCGAGTCCCCTAACTCTTTAAGTTCGGTGTCAGGAAGTGCAAGAAGTTCCTTTGTTCTAGAGTCAAGATAATCCTCAGTATTATGCTTAGGGTCCTCAAGTACTTCTTCAAGAAGAGCGTTTAAGGTCCACCCGATGCGGGGACCCGGTTCCACATGGAACATCTGCATGAGTCTTGAGCCGTCAGTCTTAAGCATGGTGACTGAAATGGGGTCGCGTAACGCCTGCTCGACCATAGCTTTGTACTTTCTGAACCTGAACGGCTGCTCCTTAGGCCTACCTGTGCCAATACGATCGCAAATGCGAAGGTTAAGTAGATCCCATATATTCTCCTCACCGACATTGCGGACCATGCGACGAACGGCTGAAAGGGTAATTTGGTCCGGGTCTGAGAAGAACATGTGCCAACGGACCAGTTTTACTACCTTATCTATGGTTTCACGTGGAAACTTAAGGTCCTCAAGCACCTTCTTTGTTACACGTGAACCAACTACCTCATGCCCGTAGAAGGTCCAATCGCGCTTCTCATCTGACCAACGTCGCGTTTCTGGCTTGGATACGTCGTGAAATAGGGCAGCGAGCCGTACTTCAAATGGCCAATCCTTGTCAGCGGCATGTTGTACGGCGCGCATGAGGTGTCCAAACACGTCGTAGCTATGTGCCTGGTTCTGATCAATACCTATTCCACGTGAAAGATCCGGAGCTATGTGCTCAAGTAGTCCGAGCTGCTGGCATAGAATAAGCGCCATCATGGGCTGCTTTGAGTTAAGTATGCGTATAAACTCATCCCTAATGCGCTCTTTGGATATATGGCCTAGATTTGCTGCTTTCCCCTGTATGGCCGCTGCGGTGTCCGCATCCAACGCAAAGCCAAGCTCTGCGACCAGGCGCACAGCACGCATTAGGCGGAGAGCGTCTTCCTCAAAGCGCTCCTGGGGGTCTCCTACGGTCCGTAATACCTGCGTCTCGATGTCCTTTTGTCCTTTATACGGGTCTATAATCTGTCCTTTAGCTTCGTCATAAGCTATGGCATTTATAGTGAAATCACGCCGAGCGAGATCATCCTCAAGATTGTCACCAAAACTAACTGAATCAGGACGGCGCTTGTCTGAATAACCTGTTTCAGTACGGTACGGGGTAACTTCTATGACTTTCAGACTTTCTTCTTCTGTTTCATGTAGAACACCCACCGTTCCGAAATCGTTTGTGTAGAAAGAGTCTGGAAATACTTCCTGTATCTGCTCAGGCGTGGCATTCGTGGTGACGTCCCAGTCCTTGGGTTTCCTGCCGAGGAAGATGTCACGGACGCAGCCGCCAACAAGGTATGCCTCAAAACCGGCTGTACGCAGCCGCTCGGTCACATCACGCACCTCATCAGGGACTTGTACGGTCATTACAAAAAATACTAGTACGCAGGTGGCTATTCTCCTAGCTCTCCCGTAGTATTGGGAGTATTGCTCCTGTGGTGAAATGGATATCACAACTGTCTTCGGAACAGTCGTTCCAGGTTCGAGTCCTGGCGGGAGCACTATGATGCGTGCGATAGGCGGAGTAGTGGGGGAGGAGCTCCGGAAGCGGTTCGGTACGCCTTTATACGTATATGACGCTTCTGTCGTATCGAAGCGAAGCAGAGAGCTCCTAGAGGCGTTTCCAGGCATGCTGGTCCACTATGCAGTGAAAGCCAACGCCAATCCTGCGCTCCTTAAGATTATCAAAGAGGAAGGACTCGGTGCAGAAGCGGTAAGTCCGGGAGAGTTGCTTGTCGCAGAACATGCAGGATTCAAGAAGAAGGACATCAGCTTTACCGGCCCGAGTCTTACTGAGGCAGAATTGCGCTTCGTCGCGAATCGCGCAGGGCGAGTCCATTTGGATTCGCTTACGCAGCTGGAGACTTGGGGAAGGCTTAAGTTAGGGAGCACAGTATCCCTGCGCCTCAACCTCGGCATAGGTGCCGGACACCATGCTCATGTGAAGACGGGAGGAGACGGTAGCAAGTTCGGCATAGTGCCGCGCGATATACCACATGCAAAGGAGAGGGCGGCGCGACACGGTCTAGCGATAACTGGCCTCCAGCAGCATATTGGCTCGCATGTGCCGGACGGCAGCGACTACATAGAGGGGGCGGCAGCGCTTCTCAAAGCTGCTCGAGAGTTCCCCGATGTCGTGCATGTAGATTTCGGCGGTGGGTTTGGTGTTCCATACCGCAGCGGAGAGAAGCAACTAAACCTGAAGAGGATCGGCAGGGAAGTGCTGCGGCTCGTACGGAACTTTGAGAGGCAGACGGGACGATCTGCGAGCTATGCGCTTGAGCCTGGGCGCTTTCCGATTGCTGAAGCGGGATACCTTCTCGTATCCGTGACTGATCGTAAGGAAACTGCCGCACATACATTCATTGGTGTAGATTCCGGGTTCAATCACCTCATCCGTCCCGCGCTCTATGGCGCGCACCATGAGATAGAGAACATGAGCCGAATGAGTTATAGGAGGGAGAGCGTGACCATTGCAGGGAATATCTGCGAATCTGGCGACGTGTTCGCATGGAATCGAGGTATGCCTGTTCCCAAGATTGGAGATATCCTCGCTATAAAAAACGCAGGAGCATACGGGATTAGCATGGCCTCAACCTACAACCTCCGTGCGCTGCCGCAGGAGATTCTTATCAAGAACGGTAAGGTTAAGGACATTACCTTCGATCGATTCCCGTTCCTGGTCCGGCTCTAGCTCTGGAATTCTTTACAGGCTGTGTGCTATGATGCCTCTCGAAGCGGATATGGTTTAGTGGTAAAACGGGTCCTTGCCAAGGACCAGTCGGGAGTTCGATTCTCCCTATCCGCACCGGTAGCAAAAGCGCCCCTACGGGCGCTTTTGCGTTATGCAGTAATTAGCACATAGAATTCAGGTTAGCTTCACCTAAAATAGCAAAATATGGCCTAGATAAGCCTTTTTATGCTTAAAGACGCTTGGGGACAAGTCTGTTAATACTGGGGATAAAGGACATAGGACAACCCTGTGGATTTTGTGGATAGTCTCAAAGATAGGGCGCAGTTCTGCTACATTTCAAAAGCACGACCGTATTGGACGAGCGTCATGCACTCCCGTTTCGGCCATAAACCTGATAGGATGAGCGGACTCGGGGCGTAGTGTAGTGGTAGCACGAGTCCTTTGGGAGGATTTAGCTCGAGTTCGAATCTCGGCGCCCCGACAAGTACCACGTCACCCAGGCTTTAGCGTTGGTTGTGTATACCCGAAGTATGAAGGTCTACTCCTGGAATGTGTATTGCTATAACCGCAAGCTACAAGCGGTATGTGATTTCATAGAGCGACTTGAGTTCGATGTCTTGTGTCTGCAGGAGGTGACGCCAGAACTTCTCGAATGCCTTAAGGCGATGCCATACGAGATGGCATACCATACGGACGTCATTCGTCTTTACTCACCACGTAGAGAGGAGCTGAACTACGTAGTTATTCTTTCCCGCCACCCCATGTCCTATAGGGGCACGCTCCAGTTTCCGGACTTCCCGTTCCCGAAGCATACGCGGTATTTCATCGCGCTCATGACCGGACTCGGGTGGACACTCATAACGGAGCGCGGCTCGGTGTATGCGGATATTGAGATAGCAGGGAAGACGATACGCATCTTCTCGGCGCACCTCACGCTTTGGGGACCAAGCAACCGAAGCGAGGAGTTCCTTGAGCTCATGAAGCACGTAAAGAAAGACATGCCGACTATCATTGCGGGAGACTTCAACGTGATTGAGCACCCGCCCATGAAGATCATCAACTGGCTCCTCGGCGCACCGATCCAGGAAGCGCTGCCATGGTATCCGGAGCGCGCATTGTTTGAGGAGCGCTTCCTCCGCTACGGATTCAAGAATCCGCACCGCAGGAAGGTGACGCATGGGTTCTCAAAATCACAACTTGATCACATACTGCTCTCAAATGATCTTGTCGCAAAGAGCGCATGGGTCCTACCAGATCTCCATGGCTCGGACCACTATCCGGTCGGAGTGGAGATCGGGAAGTGAGTGCAGGAGGGAAGGGGGTGTGGTATTCTCGCCCTATCGCGGGATTAGTTTAATGGTAGAACAACAGTTTTCCAAACTGTGAGCAGGAGTTCGATTCTCCTATCCCGCACAACAACATCTAGCATCTTCATCAAGATGCGCATGCTATCGTAAAGACATAAGCTGCTCGCGCGGCGCCGTTATTGTCCTCTAGTTTCATTCCTATGAATCGAACACTGTACCTCATACCCATTGTGCTTCTTGCAGGCATTCTTATTAGCGCCCCGGAGAGCGCGCATGCAGAGACTTGCTCCTTTACAGGAAATCTCGAACTTGGATACCAGGGTGAAGAGGTGCGCTGCCTTCAGCGGTACTTGAACTCGACCGGCTTCGTAGTCGCGACAGAGGGCGTTGGCTCCTCAGGCCAAGAGACGAGCTTGTACCGCGAGAAGACAGTGGACGCTGTGCGTCGCTGGCAGACTGCATATGGGGTCTCACCAGCAACAGGCACGTTTGGCCCACTTTCTCAGGCTAAGTACCTCTCATTGGTAGGTACAACCGCACCCACCACTCCAACCACACCTACCCCTGTTCCGACGACCTCTTCAAGCGCGCAGGCAAAGGCACGTACTGCAATACAGTCCGCCATTAGCTCCATCGAAGATGTTGAGGACAAGGTTGAACAGGCAGACGATGCTGGATGGGATATCGACGAGGCTGAAGACTTTCTTCGAGATGCAGATGGAGACCTCCTAAACGCACTGTACGCGTTTATTGATGAGGACTATAGCGATGCGCTCGTGAGCGGCCAAAGCGCCCGAGATTTCGCCCGTAAGGCGCTCGATTCGCTTACTACGGGCAATGACAGCGAGAACGCTGAAGATGCGCTTGAGAACGCTGAGGAGGCCATTGAGGACGCATGGGACGATGTAATCGAGGCAGAGAACGACGATAAAGATGTCGATGAGGCAGAGGACCTCCTTGAGGAAGCGGAAGATCTCCTCGAAGAGGCCGAAGAGGCACTCGATGACGAAGACTACGACGATGTGGTTGAACTAGCGAACGATATCGATGACTTGGTAGAAGAGGCACTCGACAGTATCGATTAAGAAGGACATATACGAACAGCAAAAGGCCCCGCATGGGGCCTTTTGCTGTTCGATTGCTTTTCACACTGAGAAGCGTACGCTTTTTACATGGAACCGCTCGCATCTCGTATACGTCCAAAGACACTTGATGAGTTCGTTGGGCAAGAGCATTTGGTAGGGGAGGGAAAGCCCTTGCGGGTTGCTATCGAGAAGAAGCATCGCTTTTCCTTCATCTTGTGGGGACCGCCTGGAACTGGGAAGACAACGCTCGCGCGTATCTACGCGAACGCACTTGATGCAGAGCTACATGAACTATCCGCAGTGTCAGCGGGGAAGGAAGATATACGAAAGATCATCTCCAAGAGAGATGGGCTCTTTGGACGACCCCAGGTGCTTTTCCTCGATGAGATACATAGGTTCAACAAGAGTCAGCAGGACTTCCTCCTGCCGTACGTAGAAAGCGGCGCGCTCACCCTTATCGGCGCCACCACTGAGAACCCGTCCTTCGAGGTAATCCCAGCGCTCCTCTCTCGCGCCCGAGTGTTCGTGCTGGAGCCTATATCAGAGGAGTCCCTCAAAGCAATCGTAAAGCGTACGAAGCTAAAGCTAAATAGGGATGCCTTTGAGTGGCTAATGGGATATGCAAACGGTGACGCAAGGAAGGCACTTACCCTCCTTGAGGGTGTGGAGAGTCTCTACGGGAAAGTAACTGTTGAGAACCTCAACAAAGCGCTTGAATCGCCACACTTGCGGTACGACAAAAAGGGCGACGAACACTACGACACCATTAGCGCGTTCATTAAGAGCATGCGTGCCTCGCAACCTGATGCCGCTGTGTACTACCTAGCCCGCATGGTGGAGGCAGGAGAGGATCCCCTCTTCATTGCTCGCCGCATGGTCATATTTGCCTCGGAAGATATTGGGCTCGCACAGCCAACTGCGCTCGTGGTCGCAAATGCGGTCTTTAGGGCGTGCGAAACCATTGGATACCCTGAATGTGCAATAAATCTCGCACATGGCGTAGCGTATCTAGCAAACGCGCCAAAGACGAAGTCCTCATATGATGCGCTACGTGCGGCCCAGGCTGACATCATGAAGCACGGTAATCTGCCTATTCCGAAGAAGATACGCAATGCGCCGACGAAGTTAATGAAAGAACTTGAGTACGGCAAGGGATACGAGAAGTACGACGAGGAGAGTTACCTTCCAGAGAAGCTAAAAAATAAGAAATACTTTAAGAACAAATAGAAAACACGTCGCAGTACTGCGACGTGTTTTCTAAGAATTGAATACTACTTAACTGCGTCCTTGAGCGCCTTTGCTGCGCGGAACTTCGGGGTGCGAGTTGCAGCGATCTTGATGGTTTCACCAGTGCGCGGGTTGCGGCCAGTGCGAGCCGGACGTGCCTTTGCACTGAAAATACCAAGACCTGCGATAGAAACCTCATCACCAGAGCTAAGGCCGGAAGTGATGGCGTCGATAACGGTCTCGACTGCACGGTCTGCGTCAGCGCGAGTGCCGCCGAGGACCTCCTGCACCTTTGCTACGATATCTGCTTTGTTCATAGGGAGCGTTTAGGGTTAAAGAGTCACCCTTCTTGAGGGTATGCTAAAAAGTATAGGAAATGCGCCATTTTACGCAATACCTAGAAAAATGGGTGGGGATAGCAAGAAAATAGGCCCCTGACACTTGCCAGGGGCCTATTTTCGTTTCGTACTATCGCGCGTACTCCACCACGCGGTTCTCCCTAATGATGTTCACTTTGATCTCTCCTGGGTACTTAAGCTCTTCCTGCACGCGGGAAGCTATTTCCTTAGCCATTTTGTGCATCTGCAGGTCGGTGACCTTGCCCGGGTTCACAAATATGCGAATCTCGCGCCCCGCGGAGATGGCGTAGCTCTTTTCAACGCCTGGGAATCCGGATGCAATGCGCTCCAAATCGTTTAGGCGCTCAAGATAACGCTCGACGGTGTCGCGGCGCGCGCCTGGGCGCCCCGCGGAGATAGCATCCGCGACCTGCACAATGACAGACTCAGGCGTTTCATACGGATGCTCTTCGTGATGTGACTGCATTGCCTGGATAATACGTGTATCTACAGCGTATTTCTCAAGGATACGGCGACCGATCTCTACATGCGTACCCTGTACCTCATGGTCGACGGCTTTGCCGATATCATGGAGGAGCGCACCCGCCTTTGCGATTTCAGGATCTGCGCCTAGTTCCTCAGCAAGCATGCCAGCAATGTGTGCCATCTCGATTGAATGCTGGAGTACGCTCTGACCGTAGCTGGTACGGAAGTGGAGGCGGCCGATAAGGGGAATAAGTCGCGGATCAAGACCAACAATGCCGACCTCATATGCTGCTTCCTCTCCCTTTTGCTTGATTATATCGTTCACGTCCTGACGGGTCTTCTCGACGGTCTCCTCTATCTTTGCTGGCTGGATGCGTCCATCCTCAATAAGCGTTTCAAGTGCAAGTTTTGCGATGTGCCGCCTCAAAGGGTCAAAGGATGAGAGTGTTATACGGTCCGGTGCATCATCGATAATGACATCGACGCCCGTAGCCTTCTCGAAAGTCTTAATATTGCGACCTTCCTTGCCGATGATTTTACCTTTCAATTCCTCCGAAGGAATGTTTACGGTGAGCGTCATGACTTCTGCATTCACCGGATTAGCCATGCGGTGAATGACCGAAAGAAGAATAGAGCGCGCTTTAGACTCAAGCTGCTTCTTGCCATGCGTGTCGAGCTTCTGCATACGGGAAAGAAGTGAGGTCTCATGCGCTTTCTCTACTTCGCGAAGAAGAATGGCACGCGCCTCCTCTTCAGTGAGGTTGGCTAGGTTCGCAAGCTCCGCACGGCGATCTCTGAGGAGATTCTCCGCCTCCTTTCTAAGATTCGCTGCTTCAGTCTCGCGATTCTTCACGTCATCCGCTTCTTCGGTAATGTTGCGCTCGCGCTCATCAAGGAACGCTTCACGCTTCGCGAGACGCTCTTCGCGCTCGCGCAAAGGATCAAGGCGCTCCTCCTCAATCATTTCTGCCTCGTTGCGCGCTTCGTCGATGATGCGGTCCGCCCGCTCCTTGGCCTCAAGAAGTTTGCGCTTCACCTCAAGCTCCAAAGAGCCGCGCTGGCCGAGCGCAATGAGGAGTCGCAAGACATAGCCGAGTGCAATCCCTGCCATACCAGATACGGCAAGCAGGATGAGAACTAGTTTTATAGACATAACACGGTTTCAGTCCTTTCCCGGGCGCGGGCTCGAGAAAGGCTCGATAAAATCAAAGTAATAAGCCCAGCACAAATTCACCATACGCCAAAAGGATGGCAGAGCCAAGTTTCGCAGAATCCTCATGTGATTTAGGTGTGCTGCCTGGTACCATGCGGGTATATGGGGGAGAAAATGCCGCAATCAGCTGCAAAGGTCGAGTCTATGGAAGCGACGCTCAGTCAGGCGGAGAAAGCTGCCATTAGTGAGCTCGCGTTTCCTATCCAGCGCATCCTAAGCCAGATCGAGCCAGAGCTCGAGGAAGGAGCGTACCGCGTTATTATCGGTGACGACGTGTCTGGCCGCATCCCAGCGATAATTATGAACGAGGCGGTCGCGAAGATATATAAAGCATATGGGCACCCTGCGCCCATGCTCCGATTCGTTGCAGGAGGGCGCCGCCCTGGCGAGCATGGATTGGATAGTAGAGATAGATCGAACGATATGAAGGAGCGCGTGCGAGGATTCAGTGGTGAACTATTGCAGAAGGAGGATAATCCTCGTGCGCTATTGGTAACTGAGGCGGTGGCGACAGGTGCTGCCATGCAAATGGTGACTGGTGCCTTGCAGAATGAGCGTATTAAGACGGATATTGCTGCACTCGGTTTCATTGGTAAGCATGTTGAGAATGGAATTGAGGACCTTGAGCAAGTTAAGGCAAAGTTACATGGTGCTCGGCTTATTATAGGTACCGAGAATCTTCCGAGCTTATATGGAGACAGAAACCTGCGTTTGTTGCAGGGAGTCGCAAAGGAACATGGTTCCTCGACCTCGACGCGTCTCACAGACTACGAAATCCACCGAGACGACGTCCCCTATATACAAGGAAAGATTAATGCCGCGCGAGTACTTGCAACCAAAGTCGGAAGCGATGTCGCGGACGTATATCTTGCGGGTAAATAAGAAACGAGCCGCATAGGAGCGGCTCGTTTCTTAGGAACATTAACTACTTGCTCTTGTATACCTGATCGATGATGCCGTACTTCTTGGCTTCGTCTGCGGTCAGGAAGAAGTCACGGTCCACATCGCGTTCGATCTTCTCCAAAGGCTGACCGCTCTGCTTGGCCAGAATCTTGTTCAAACGGTCGCGAAGGGAAAGGATGCGCTTAGCGCTGATCTCGATATCGGATGCCTGACCCTCAGCGCCGCCATGAGGCTGATGGATCATGATGTCGGCGTTCGGGAGCGCAAAGCGTTTGCCCTTTGCGCCGCTGGCGAGGATGATAGAGCCCATTGATGCCGCCATACCGACTGCAACAGTCGCGACGTCAGGCTTTACATGGTTCATCGCATCCACGATAGCGAGTCCCGAGTGTACGTGTCCGCCCGGAGAGTTCACATAAAGGAAGATGTCCTTCTTGGGATCCTCAGCTTCAAGGAATAGAAGCTGTGAGATGATGAGGTTCGCCACTTCATCATTGATGCCGCCGCCAAGGAACACGATGCGCTCTCGGAGGAGGCGGGAATAGATGTCGTATGCCCGTTCACCAAACTGCGACTTCTCGATGACCATAGGCACGAGCATATTTGCGGAGGGGATAGCGGTGTTTCTCATAGATACGCATAGTACCAAAATTGAGAGGGATAGGAAAAAACCGCGGTTTTCCGCGGCCTCTCCTAGTATCGTTGGCTCTCGATAAGCTCCAGGTACGCTCTCTCCTCCGCGATACGCTTGCCCCAGGCATAGAAGGCACCAGTGACGATCATCGCCAAGAGCACGATGATGACGAAGACGGTGCCCCAGGACGCGTTCTTGCTCGCTGCTTCCTGGACCTGGCGTACATGTTCCTGTAGTTCGGGACTTTGTTCCATGGTGAGTAGTATACAACCGTGTTGGAAGTTCCATAACGCAAAGCGCCCCGATTGCTCGGGGCGCTTTGCTAAGAGTAAGTGTTACTTCTTGTCCTGGTACATCTGTACCGCACGGATGAATGCTGCTTCCGCAGCGTTCTTTCCCTCAAACTCACCAACCTCTACCTCCTTCTTCTGGATCTGCTTGTAGGTTGCGAAGAAGTGGGCAATTTCCTTTACCGTGTGCTTGTTGATGTCCTGGAGATCCTGTACATCACTGAAGCGTGGGTCATCTACTGGAACTGCAATGACCTTCTCATCAGCTTCGCCGCCATCGATCATGTGCATGATCGCGACCGGGCGCGCACGCACAAGGATGCCGGGGAGCAGCGGGTATGTGGTGAGCAGCACCACATCGAGCGCATCGCCATCGTCCCATAGGGTCTGCGGCACAAAGCCGTAGTCAAAGGGATAATCCTGTGCGCTGTGCATCACACGATCTAGTGCGATGATGCCGGTCTTTTTGTCGATTTCGTACTTGTTCTTCGAGCCGCGGTTGATCTCGACGATGACGTTCATCTCGCCTGAAGAACCGGGAGCGATGTCGTGAAGTAGGTTCATACGACAATAATACTATGCCTGATTCTCTGCCTGGCTCTCGGTGGTGACGTCGCGGTCTTCCATGTTGACCGGCGTACCATCGTCAGAGAGCGTAGTCTCCTCTTCCATAGTAAGTGTAGTCTGAGACTCATTCTCCTCAGAGGTGATGACCGACTCAGTTTCACCAGAGTCGACACCCGCCTCCTTTGCAGGGTCATTCTCTGCATCTTCCTCAGCCTCTTCAAGTGCAATCTCAGCGTCAGCGACGCGCACTTCGCCCGGGCGTGGCGCATCCTGATTCACAGACACCTCCTCTCCGTTACTTTCCGCGACATTCTCGCCGGCTACCGACTTGATGTCGATGTTCCAACCAGTGAGCTTTGCTGCTAAGCGTACGTTCTGTCCTCCGCGACCAATAGCAAGGGACTGCTGATCCTCAGAGACGGTGACAGTTGCGCGGTGATCAGCCTCGTCGAGTTCTACGTCGATGACGGTAGCAGGGGAGAGCGCCTCCTTAATGAATGCGGACTGATCTTCAGACCACTCGATGATGTCGATGCGCTCGCCACCTAGTGCACCCATGACGGTTGAAACGCGGACACCCCTCTGTCCCACAAGGGAACCGACCGGGTCGACATGCGGATCAAGGGATGCAATTGCGATCTTTGTGCGGGAACCTGGTTCACGCGCGAGTCCCTTCACTTCAATAGCGCCTGACGCGAGCTCAGGTGCCTCCATTTCAAACAGCTTCACGAGGAACTTCGGGTGGGAACGGGAAAGGCGAAGGTATACGCCGCGGAATCCTTCGTCTACCGCGTAGAGGTACGCCTGGATGCGCTCACCATTACGATAGCGCTCGCCCGGAATCTGCTCCTCGTACGGAATGATGCCGGTTGCACGGCCGAGGTCGATAAAGATAGCGCCGCGCTCAACGCGCTGCACGATACCAGAAACGATCTCACCCTTTTTGTGGCCGAATTCGTCGAGAATAGAAAGCTTCTCAGCCTCCCTGATTTTCTGGATAACGACCTGCTTTGCGGTCTGGGCTGCGATGCGGCCGAAATCGTCCTGGGGCTCAAGCGGGAAGACAATTTCACTACCAAGAACCGCGTCGCGCTTGATGCGCTTCGCGTCCTCAAGGAGCATGTGCTTCTCGCTATCGTAGCGGGGAAGCTCACCCTCAAGCACTTCCTCGTGCTCCTGGTGTGGGTGCGCCTCCTCGATGACCTCATCAGGCTCGGGGAAACGGACCATAGTTTCATCAACGATGGTCTTTACCTGCTCAAAGGACACCGTACCGGTGTTCATATCAAGCTTGGCATGCACGACTTGGCCGCGCTTTCCGTATTCCTTCTTGTACGCAGTCGCCATCGCAGACTCGATCGCTTCGATCATCGTCTCTTTGGAGATGCCCCGCTCTTCGAACTCGCCCAGAACCAGATTGATTGTCTTTAGGTCCAACATACTTCCGATATTTAGTTGTATCGCCCGGGTTTCTTAAAAAGAAAGGCCCGCGGGAGCGGACATTTCAGATATTGGAAGGATACCATTCCTATATATAGTGTCAATGAAGAAATATTGACATATATAGGATGTAAGTCATTATATAGACACTGCTTATGGGATAACACCCAGTCATCGAAACGATGGCGAAGCATAGCTCTTTGCCATCCTTGGGGGAAATATCATCATGCAACGTTCCAATGACCGCGCGTCGGCTGAGGCTGATGATCATCGGGCCATCAACGGCGAGGTGCAGGCTGAAGGAAAGACCTCGAGCTTCTTTCCGATCCTCGGCATCGTTTTTCTCGGCGTCATCGCAATGACCGTGATGATCCTCGCGGGTCACCAACATCCGCAGCCTTTTCTCGGGTGAACGATAGATCAAGACTCCAAGGAAACGCGCCCCAATGCTTCGGCAGCGGAGCGTGTTTTCTGTTTCATACACATATATAGGTACGAACGAAGTTCATGCGCTGCGTTATACTTTGTTGAGCATGCAAGTTTCAGAGCGAGAGCTGAAGGAGTTCATCATCGATTCGGGACTTGTTGCCCGAAAGGACGTCGATGCTGCAGAGCAGGAAGCAAAGGCGCGGAAGCAATCCGTGGGCGACGTACTTGTTTCTCAGGGCTCCCTTTCTGAAGATGCGCTCCGCCGCATCAAAGCGTACGTACTCGGCATCCCATTTGTGAACCTGAAGGATAAAAAGATACCCTTCGAAGTGCTCTCTCTTATTCCTGAGCCGATTGCACGCACGCACAACATTGTCGCGTTCAGAAAAGATGGCGACACGCTTGAGGTCGCGATGCTTGATACTGAGGACCTTGTATCAATCGATTCGGTAAAGAAGAAGACACGGCTCAAGATTATGCCGCGCCTAACTGACGACGATTCGCTCAGAAACGTGCTTCTGCAGTATCAGAAGTCCCTAAAGGAAGAGTTCGGCGATCTTATTTCTACTGAAGCAGGGAAGCTCTCCTTGGTAAAAGACGGGGCAACCGACGAGGTATCAGAGAAAGATCTTAAGAAGCTGGCGGAGGATCTGCCGATCGTCCGCATTATCGATACGCTCTTGCGGCACGCAATTATCCAAAACGCATCTGACATTCATATTGAGCCAGCTGAGCACGAAGTCATTGTGCGGTACCGCATTGACGGCATATTGCATGATGCGATGACACTCCCTAAAAATGCTGCGTCCGGTATCGTCGCGCGTATCAAAGTGCTCTCCAACTTGAAGTTGGATGAGAAGCGACTTCCGCAAGACGGACGCTTCAAGATGGAGACCGAGCGCGACAAGGTGTCGTTCCGCGTATCCCTGCTGCCGGTATATTTTGGCGAGAAAGTTGTCATGCGCCTCCTTAGGGAGAGCGGCGAAGGGTTTACACTCGAGGGTCTTGGCTTCCATGGCGAGAATCTAGAGCGCATACATCATGCAACCAAGCAGACAACCGGCATCATTCTTGTATCAGGCCCAACCGGCTCCGGAAAGACGACAACCCTCTATACGATTCTCGATATTCTCAATACGCCTGACGTAAACATCTCCACCATTGAGGATCCGATCGAGTACCAGATGAAGCGGGTGAACCAAACGCAGGTGAATCCGGCGATCGGCTTCTCGTTCGCCAATGGACTCCGTGCGCTTCTTAGACAGGACCCGAACATCATCATGGTCGGCGAGATTCGTGATAGCGAGACGGCAGCGCTTGCGATTAACGCGGCACTCACCGGACACATCGTGCTCTCAACTATTCACACGAACTCAGCGACCGGCGCAATTCCGCGTCTCATGGATATGGGCGTTGAGCCGTTTCTTCTAGTTTCCACGCTTCGCGCGGTTGTGGGCCAGCGACTTGTTCGCCGTCTTTGCGATGATAAGGAGGAGTATGCGCTCGATAAGATTGAACGAGAGAAGGTCGCATCCCCAGAGCATTTTGATGCAGCATTGAAAGCCCTTACCGACGAGAAGCTTGTAAAGGCAGGAACTAAGATTGATGCACTGCCGTTCTATAAGCCAAAGGAGGGGGGTGATTGCGAAGAGGGATACAAGGGCCGTATGGGTATCCATGAGGTGCTCGCCGTTTCTCCTTCTATTCGCGAACTCATCCTTCACGGAGCGTCTGGTGATCAGATTGAAGCGCAAGCAAGAAAAGAAGGAATGCTTACCATGCTCGAAGATGGCATTTATAAGGCATCGAGAGGCATCACCTCACTAGAGGAGGTATTGCGCGCTGTTTCTGAATAATTTGATTTGCGCGGTTTGCGTTGTATAGTCATTTTGGGTTGTATCCCGTGTGTAGGCTGTTCTATGCGCGTATAAGGGGAATTAAGCATGAAAGGTGTAACTCTTGAAAGTGTGGTGACTGCAATGGTCGCCGCTGGGCTTCTGGGCTGGGTCGCTTCTGACATCGTGGGCCTGACCAACATCTGGCACCTGTTGCCGGATGTTTGGGACAACGCATTCATCGCGAGTCTGCTGGCGTCCGTCGTTGCTTTGGGCGGCCCGAGAGTTTTCGACAAGCTCTTGGCCTGGTGGGCGATCATCATCGTTCCGCCCGTTACGGCGGCCGTCGCCGTGATCAACGGCATTGCTGTGCCGTCAGGCGTCTTGATCACGATCGTCATGACCTTCGCGGTTTGCGCCGGCGTCCTCGTGGCCAACCACTGGTTTGGCCGAAAGGAAGCCATTGCGGCCTGACTTCTCGTCACTGCGCTCAAGGCCGGGTCTCATTGGGATCCGGCCTTTCGCTTTGTCTGCGTGCTAAGATTTTCGTAATGAAGTTCCGCGTAATCCTTAAGAGAGAAGACGGCAGTGAAGAAAAGCGTGTCATGGATGCTGCTTCGAAGTTCGTGGTGTACGAAACTGCGGAAAGAGAGCGTGCGACCGTAATCTCTATAGAGGAGGATGCAAGTGGAAGTATTTTTGAGAAGCTCTCGAGCGTGTCCTTTGGGGTTGGCATAAATACGATGCAGCGCATTACGTTCACAAAGAACCTCGCTGCAATGCTTTCTGCGGGGCTTACGCTCTCGCGTGCGCTCTCTGTCATTAACCGTCAGTCCACCAATCCTTCCTTAAAGAAAATAGTCATCGACCTTGAGGGAAAGGTAAAAGAGGGTAGTGGATTCCATGAGGCGCTTGCCGCACATCCAAAGGTTTTCTCTAAACTTTTTATTGCCATGACCAAGGCAGGTGAAGAGTCGGGCACCTTGTCTGAATCATTGACGAACGTTGCGCGTCAGATGGACCGCTCATACACGCTACAGAAGAAGATCCAGGGCGCGATGATCTATCCCGCAGTCATTCTAGTCGCGATCGTCGTCATTGGTGTCCTCATGATGATGTTCGTTGTGCCGACCCTATCTGCCACCTTTACCTCGATGAATGTGGAGCTTCCAACCTCGACCAAGATCATCATCGCGGTCTCGGACTTTATGAAAGAGCACATGGTCGTAACGCTTGTCCTGCTCGTCGCATCATTTGTCGGGCTCTTCCTTTTTATGCGCTCGAAGCTTGGAAGTGCACTTATCCTCTGGGGAGCGCTCCGTACGCCGGTCATTGGCGAACTGGTCAAGGAGACGATGAGCGCCCGCGCTGCACGCGCGCTTTCCTCGCTCCTCTCTTCTGGTGTTGAGATGCTTACCGCTATCTCTATCGCACGTGAAGTTGTGGGCACTAAGATGTTTGCGGACGTACTTGTAGAGGCAGAGGCGCGTGTGAAAAAGGGAGAACAGCTTTCTGCCGCGTTTGCGGACCATCCGAAGCTCTACCCGGTGTTCGTCGCCGATATGATCGCGGTGGGTGAGGAGACGGGAAAAGTCTCCGACATGCTCGCGCAGGTTGCGACCTACTATGAAGTGGACGTTGAAGACCGCACCAAGGATCTCTCAACAATTATCGAGCCAATCCTGATGCTCTTGATCGGTCTCTTCGTCGGCATCTTCGCAGTCTCCATGATGGCGCCGATCTACTCGCTCTCGTCTCAAATCTAAAACGCGCGTGCGCTATCATAGGAAGGTATGCACCGTCCGATGCGCGGAGTCTCACTCGTCGACGTGGTCGTCGGCACCTTCCTTGTACTCGTCGTGTTCCTCGCGCTCTTTGGTCTCTTGCGTGCTTCCATACTTGTATCATCGGTCGCTAAGTCACGCGCGACCGCAACCTCTATTGCGAGCAGTCAGATCGAGTATGTGCACTCGCTCTCTTATGATTCCGTCGGCACTGTTGGCGGCATCCCGCCGGGCGTGGTGCCACAGTATGCGACCACGACGCATAATGGCATCGACTTCGTTACGCGCACGACTATTCAGTATGTCGATGACCCTGCAGATGGCACGGACGCCTCTGATGTGACCGGCATCACCACCGACTACAAGCGGGTGCGCGTTGCTGTTACGTACACTGTGAACTATCGGAGTCGGGAGGTGGCGCTCATTACAAATGTCGTGCCACCAGGACTTGAGACCTCAACCGGCGGTGGAACACTAAAGATTGATGTCGTGAGCGCGACCGGCATGCCAGTCGCAGGTGCGTCAGTCCGTATTGAGAACGATGACGTATCGCCCGCGGTCGACGTGACCACATTCTCCAATGCGCTTGGTGTCGTGTATCTTCCGGGAGCAGCAACTTCCACTGCGTACCGCGTATCGGTTCTCAAGACCGGTTACTCGAGCGCGCAGACATATGCACGCGATGCGATCAACCAGAATCCGACGCCAGGCTACCTCACTGTTGCCAAGGATCAGACGACGACCGGCACATTCGCAATCGATACACTTGCAACGCTCGTCCTCCGTACGTTCTCACCTATCGAGCGTGCAACCACTACCGATGCGTTCGATGATGCATCTGGGATTGCGCAGAGTACAAATGTTTCCGTTGGTTCCGGCGCGCTCGAGCTATCAGGAACGGTAGGCACCTATCCAAGCACAGGAAGTGCGCGAGGTACGGCGGTTTCACCCGAGCACTTGGCAGCATGGGGAGACATCTCTGCGCAAATCTCTGTGCCTACGAACACGACTGCGCGCGTGCAAGTTACCGATAGTGCAGGAACACCCCTTCCGGATGCAGTTCTCCCTGGGAACGGAACCGGTTTCACCAACTTTCCGGTATCGCTCTCGAATGTTTCCACGACCACGTACCCGACACTCGCGCTACTTGCGTCGCTTACTTCAAGCGACGCAAGTACGACACCTGCGGTATTAGCTTGGTCGCTATCGTACGACGAAGGGCCGCTCCCGCTTCCAGACGTTGGCTTCTCTCTTGTGGGCACTAAGACTATCGGTTCCACGGGAGCGGGTGAGCCGCTTCATAAGAGCGAAGTATCAGACGTAACCGGTGCGGATGGTACTTGGAATGGAGAGCTTGAATGGGACGTGTACACGCTTTCAATCGAAGGATACGACGTGGTTGATGCGTGCGGCGCGCCGCCGTTCACCCTTCCGCCGGGCACCACGAGCGACAATCGGCTCATGCTTGGTGACGAAAGCGCGCACATGATTCTCATATCTGTGCGTGACACATCGGGCGCGGCTATTGAAGGAGCATCAGTCACGCTCTCGCAAAGCGGTTATGCCTCGACAAAGGTGACCGGAGCATGCGGCACTGCGTACTTCGGGGACCTCATCAGTTCCACGGCGTATACCGTTGAGGTTGTCAAAAGCGGATACGCCTTGTCGACGCATACGCCGGTCTCGGTATCGGGGAAGACGTTCTATGCCGCAACACTTGAGTAGCTATATGACCCACCGCGCTTTTACGCTCATTGAGACCCTGGTCGTTGTCGCTGTTGTGGCAATCGTTGGACTCGCGCTGCATGCGATCATCCTTCGTTTCTATCAAGCGAACACGTATGTGTTACAGGGAACGGCTGCGGTCAATAGTGCGCGTAACGGTGTCACGACCCTATCCTCAAATATTCGTGAGGTGACCTATAGTGACGATGGAGCATACCCGCTGAGCCAGGCAGCGACCTCCTCGGTCACGTTTTATGCAGACGTCGACAAGGATGGTGGCGTGGAACGTGTGCGCATGTACCTCATCGAGGGCACCTTTTATCGCGTCGTTACAAACGCAGCAGGTAGCCCGCCAACCTACATGGGCCAGGCACCCGCGACGACGACAATTGCGACCTATGTCGCAAACGGTACCTCAACGCCGCTCTTTAGATACTTCAACGCAAGTGGTACAGAGCTAACCGGCTCGGTCGATACGACAGAAGTCGCATCCATACTTACGACTCTTATGGTCGACATCAACCCGCATCGCGCGCCAGACATCTACACCCTAACCCAGAGCGCGACACTCCGTAACTTGCGGAACGAGTAATATGAAACCTATGACCCCTCAGCCGCGCGGCTACCTCATGCTCCTTACAATCGTCTTCGGCGCGATCTTCCTCGGCGTTCTCGGTTCGCTTTCAGGGTACGTACTCTCGCAAAACGAAGCGCAGGTGCGCGCAACAGGGGATGCCAAAGCGTTCTCCATGGCGGAAGCCGGACTCGAGTACTACCACTGGTACCTCGCGCACAACCCGGGCGACATTACGCACGGCACCGGGCAGCCCGGGCCCTATGTCATTCCATACAACGACCCGGAAGGCGGAGAGGCTGGAGAGATAGCGCTTGAGGTGACCGGCAATCTTTCATGCGGGCAGACCACTTCGATTGATATACGCTCGACCGGTATACCAAGTGATGGATCAGGTGCAGAAAAGACTGTTGTCGGCCGCTACGCGCAGCCGACAGTCGCACAATTCTCGTATGTGCTTAACGACAGTGTCTGGGCAGGTGAGGACCGTGTCATCAATGGTCCCTACCATAGCAATGGAGGCATTCGCATGGACGGCACCGCGAATGCGCCGGTCACAAGCTCACTCTCTACATGGCTGTGTACGTCATCATTCGGCTGTTCACCGAACCAGACGAAAAATGGTGTGTGGGGAAATGGTTCCAATCAGGAGCTCTGGAGCTACCCGGTGCCGCAGGTTGACTTCAGCGGCATCGCTGCAGACTTCTCAACTCTAAAGACGTACGCGCAGGCCGACGGCATATACCTTCCGCGCTACAGTTCGGGTAATAGTAATGGAGCAGCGTACTGGAGGGGTTATCACCTCATCTTTAACGCGAACAATACGGTAACGGTGCGTCGTGTCTCTTCGACCGTCTCTATGGATGTCGTGCCGGTCAACTCCGCGGACCCGGACTGGGATCGTGCACGGATACAGAACGAAACCAACTACGCGACGTACTCCATACCAGAGGACTGCGGACTCATCTATGTCGAAGACAATGTCTGGGTAGAGGGAACGATATCGGACAAGGTAACTGTGGTCGCGGCTAATGTAATCAATACGGGTGTTGAGCCGAGCGCATACCTCAAAGGAAACATCACTTACTCCACCACCAACGGCACGGCCGGCCTTGCGCTCATTGCTGAGAAGAATGTGCTTATAGTGCCCGACTCGCCACACAACATGACTCTCAACGGCATCTTCATCGCACAGGGCGGAGCGTTTGGAAGAAACCTCTACGGATGCCCGAGTTCGTACGAACCGCGTGGCACTCTCACAATTCTTGGTACGACAGTGTCGAACAAGCGCACCGGTACTAAATGGGAGAACGGGTGTGGTTGGAGAGGAGACGCTGGATACCAGACGCGCGTGGATGCGTATGACAGAAAGCTCGCGACCGACCCGCCACCGTTTACACCCACTGTCTCTTCCGACTACACCTTCGTCGACTGGCGAGAAGAATAGGCGTCCGTGCTAGCATGGACGTATGATCATCGTCGCTAATTGGAAGGCATACGTCGATACAACGGAAAAGGCGAAGAAGCTCTTCACTTCTGCGAAGCGCCTTACACAGTATGCGGATATCGTGCTCGCAATGCCGCATCCATATATAGGTATGTGTGGAGGTAGCGCTAAGTCTAAGGTCGCACTTGCTGCCCAGGACGTTTCTATAAGTACGGGCGGGGCGGACACGGGAGAGGTGACAGCAGGTACGCTCGCGTCTCTCGGGGTTTCGTATGCGATCGTCGGCCATTCGGAGCGTCGCGCAAAGGGAGAGACAGATGAAATGGTCCTCGAGAAAGTGAAGCGTGCGCTCGCACATAACATCACACCAATTCTGTGCGTAGGGGAGCAGGAGCGTGACCCGGATGCTAAGTACCTGAACACGGTACGCGCGCAACTCTCAGCGGTCTTCTCCCAGCTTTCACAGAAGGAGCGCTTGGCGGTGGTTGTCGCCTATGAGCCTATTTGGGCTATCGGTAAGACCGCAGCAGAATCCATCCAGCCAGTCGATCTTGAGGAGATGGTTCTGTACATTCGTAAGGTGCTCGGCGAATACCTTCCTGGGAAGAGTCCTTTGAAGGTGCGCGTTATTTATGGAGGTTCCGCTGAGCCAGGAAACGCACGAGCGCTTGCTGGCGGGAGCGGAATCGACGGCTTCCTCGTAGGGCATGCGAGTGTCGATGTACCTACTTTCTCAGCGCTCGTAAGAGCGGTCTCATAACTCATGCGGAGCGTCCGCAACATTCCGCACCTTGAAAACGCACCAGTACTAGTGCGCGCCGCACTTAATGTACCGATCGCGGACGGCAAGGTCGCTAATACATTTCGACTACGTCAAGCATTGCCTACGATTGAGTATCTTCAAAAGAAGCACGCGCGAGTGATACTCATCGGCCATATTGGCGATAAAGGCACGGAGACTCTGCTGCCGGTAGCTCAGGCATTGCGTGAGTTCATACCACGCCTTTCGTTCTGCCCGTACACCACAGGGGCACAGGCTCGCGCCGCAGTCCGTGCACTTGTGCCGGGCGAAGTTCTGATGCTTGAGAATTTGCGCAGACACGCGGGTGAGAAGGCGAATGACCCAGAATTTGTCGCAGACCTTGCAGAGCTCGCGGACGTTTTCGTGCAGGACTCATTTGATGTGTGTCATAGAAAGCACGCATCCGTTATTGGTGTGCCGGAGCTCCTCCCGAGCTACGCGGGCCTTTTGCTAGAGACAGAGGTGAAGGAGCTGAAGAAGGCGCTAACACCTAAGCGTCCATCGCTCGCGGTGATCGGCGGCGCAAAGTTCAGCACCAAGGAACCAGTCATTAAGACGCTCCTCGAGCGGTACGATCGCGTGTTTGTCGGCGGCGCGCTCTCAAACGATTTCTTGCGCGCTAAAGGATATCCGCTTGAAGCGTCTCTGGTCTCTGAGACTGATCACGATGCAATCAAAAAACTTCTTACGCATCCACGTCTGGTGATTCCTTCGGATGAGATATACGCCGTTCCTGGCGCGCCAGTGTCTGAAAGTAAGGAGGGTATGCTCGACGGCAAGGCACCGTTCGAGGCCGTCTTAGATAATGGGCCGCGAACTTTAGCGCAGCTTGAATCGATGGTACAGAGCGCAAAGACCATTCTCTGGAACGGTCCGTTGGGAAACTATGAGAGAGGATATGTAGCAGGGACCGAACGGCTCGCCAAGGCAATCGCAAAGAGTGGCGCGTACTCGATACTTGGGGGCGGTGATACGATTGCCGCGGTAGAGAAGCTCGGACTTTCCGGCAGGTTCTCATTCATCTCGACCGGCGGCGGCGCGATGCTCGATTTCATCGCTACCGGCACGCTGCCTGGTATTGACGCGCTCTCTTAGCAGGCCTTGCGGATCTTCTCCGCGTAATCGTCCATCTCGGTCGCGTTGTAAGTGCCGACGCCGAACCACTCCCTGAACCCATCGCCGATGTGGCGCGGGATGACATGAAGGTGTACGTGGTCGGTGACCATCTGCCCTGCAGCCGGGTCGTTGTTCATAATGATGTTTATACCGTCGGCTTTGACGGCTTTTTTAATAGCGGTCGCGAGCTTCTTCGCGACAATCATCATCTTTGCCAATGTGTCTTCCGGCGTATCGTAGATGGTTCGGTACTGCTTCTTCGGTACCACAAGCACATGGCCCTTATTGATAGGGTGGATATCGAGAAACGCGACGACATCATCATCCTCATAGACCTTGGATGAAGGAATCTTGTCTTTGATGATCTGAGTGAAAATACTGTCGGACATATACGTAAAGGATACCGCAGACCTGTTCTGATACAATCCACCCACATGACGTCCTTCCCAGAAGCTATTCCCGAGTCCGTACGAGAGGCACTTTCTGGATACGACGACTTCACTGCAGGGCTTCTTGCGCGTAGAGGCATAACAACCGCTCCTGAGGCAGAAGCGTTCCTGTCGCCCTCCTATGACGAGCATATTGGGAATCCGATGCGAATACTTAATATGCCAAAAGCAGCAGCGCGTGTGGCGCGCGCGATAGACGCGCACGAGCGCATTGGCGTCTGGAGCGATTACGACTGTGATGGCATACCGGGAGGTGTGCTGTTTCATGACTTTCTGAAAAAGACGGGAGCGAACTTTGTTAACTACATACCGCACCGGCACAAGGAGGGTTTTGGACTGAATGAGAATGGCATCGATAAGCTTCATGCAGATGGTGTCACACTCCTCATCACTATCGATTGCGGCATAGCAGATGTGGACGCTGTCGCCTATGCGTCTTCACTTGGTATTGATGTCATCATTACTGACCACCACCTCCCAGGTGTGCTTCCTGACGCATATGCGATTGTGGATCCAAAGCAAGACGGTGAAACAAATGCGTACACAGACTTCTGCGGAGCAGGGCTCGCGTGGAAACTGGTTTGCGCCGTTCTTCAGCACGGTTTTGCGGGGAGGGAGAAGATACCGGAAGGGTGGGAGAAGTGGCTTCTCGATATGGCAGGTATGGCGACGATTGCCGATATGGTTCCCCTTACTGGCGAGAACCGTGTTATTGCCCGCTACGGGCTGCTGGTGATGCGCAAGTCGCGCAGACTTGGGCTACAGAAGTTGTGCAAAGTCGCACGCGTAAACCAGAGGAGTATTACGGAGGATGATGTAGGTTTCATGCTCGCACCTAGGATCAATGCCGCAAGCCGCATGGGAAACCCAACCGATGCATTCCATCTTCTTACAACTAGCGATGAGATCGAAGCAGATACTCTTGCTAAAGAACTCGAACGCATCAATAGAAGTAGAAGAGCTGCCGCAGCTGCAATCACACGCTCAGTGCATGAGCGACTTGCTGCGCGAACTGATGTGCCTGCAGTTATCGCGATGGGTGACCCTGAGTGGCGCCCGGGGCTCTTGGGGCTTGTAGCGAACTCAGTTGCAGAGGAGTACGAACGGCCCGTGTTCCTCTGGGGACGCGAGGCAAGTATGCGCGCGAAGGGATCCTGTCGCGCAGGGAAGAAAGGCATGCACGTCGTCCGCATCATGGAAGCCGCGAAGGACGTGTTCAAGGAGTACGGCGGACACGCAGCATCTGGCGGTTTCACTGTCCATGATGACCAGGTGTTTTTTCTTGAAGAGAAATTAAATGAGGCTCTATCCTCGCTTGAGGAAATGGGAGAGACAGTAACGCTCCACGAGGCGGATGCATCCGTCGCACCGCATGAGGCTAACATCAGACTTCTCTCGTCGTTGGAGAAGTTCGCACCCTTTGGCATGGGAAACCCAAAGCCCGTGTTTCTCCTGAAGGATGTCTTGGTGCGCGAGGTGTCATGGTTCGGAAAGTCTGAAGAGCACCTGCGCGTCAAAATTGCGCATGAGTCAGGCCAGGTAGAAGCAATCTCTTTCTTTGCAAAGCGCGAACTAGGGAAGGAAGTCGAACGGGTTACACCGGGCGGGCGGGCGGATTTATTAGCGAACTTGGAACGCGAGCAGTTCACACGCGGTATGCCGGTGCGTCTGAGGATAGTTGCCATACGGTAGAGTAGTGGTAGGGTAGAGTCTTCCAATAGAAACGGGAGGAAAGAAATTGGAAATAGAAACTAGTTCTTCCGAGGACGAGGACGACATTCAGCTCAGGCTCGAGTTTGATCCGTGCCGTTGGGTGGAGGTGAAGTTGCGACGTGCTAAGCCGATCGACTTTTCTCTGCTTCCTGACCGGGCATCTGGATTTAAACCAACCGGTGAGGTGGCAACACCGCGCATGCTGCTTTTGCTCGGCGAGATTCGCCGGCGTGAACAGCGGCGTAAGCAGCTCGTTGATGCGCGCAAGGTCGTGAACAACGAGAGTGCGATTGTGATCATGCAGGAGTTCCTTGCAATCGCGATACGCCAAGTTGTGAGTCCCAAATACGCACGATGTGAGTTCCGGATCGTCCATCCCAATGGCGAGCCGATCATCGTCGCGAGGGGACGTCTCACTCGCTAACTGCCGCAAAACGCGTCAGTCCTCAAATCGAAGCAAACACCGGGCCGACGCTAAGCGTCGGCCTTTGGCTTGCTATACTCCCTCTATGCATTTCACACTCTATGCCGATGGCGGATCGCGTGGAAACCCAGGACCTGCAGGGGCCGGCGCGGTTGTGTTTGATCAGGGTGGCAAACGCGTCGTCGAGGTAGCGGATTTTCTCGGAGTTGCGACGAATAACATAGCTGAGTACGAGGCGGTCTTGCGTGGGCTTGTCGCACTTAAGGATGCGTACCCTGAGGGTTTCTTTATGCATGCAACGGTCACCGTGAAGATGGATAGTAAGCTTGTCATTGAGCAGATGAAAGGCGCATATCGCGTGAAGCATCCAAACCTCATTCCGCGGCACCTGGAGATTAAGAATCTTATTGCCCGATACTTCTCAACAGTGGAGTTCGTACATGTGCCTAGAGCGCAGAACGCGGATGCAGATGCGCTTGCCAATAAAGCGATGGACGCTGGCAGATGAGCGTAAGGCGCGCTTTTATGAGGAAATTTCACTACCTTACCGCAAGCGCCGCAATCTTAATAGGTATTGCACTCATATTTAGTTGGATAATTGAATCCTTTCCATCCCCCGAACAGAAGGCACATGATTTAATTGTCGATTTAAATGCAAAAGCCGGTCTTAAATCACAAATAGAAATATCTGCTGACGGAAATTCCAAAGAGACATATCGCGTTCAAAGAGTTGTGGATGGCGATACTCTTGTAGTTGATATAAGCGGCTCCGAAATAACGTTGCGGTTGATTGGTGTGAATACACCCGAAACAGTCGATCCTAGGAAGCCAGTGGAGTGTTTTGGAAAGGAAGCATCTGCACAAACTACTTCGTTGCTCGCAGGTCAGAATGTTCTACTAGGATTCGATAGTTCTCAAGGCAATTGGGATAAATATAATCGCCTGCTTACATATGTGTACCGCGAGGATGGTCTGTTCATCAACAAGTATCTAATCGAAAACGGGTATGGACACGAATACACATACAACACGCCATATAAGTTTCAAGAGGAATTTGATGAGGCAGAGGAATATGCTCGCGAAAATAAAAAAGGTTTATGGGCACCTGAAGCGTGTAAGGAGTTCGTAGAAACGCAAAACACAGGCAAAAGGACAGAGCCTATCGAAACAGACGGTCTTAGTTATACTTGCGCGGTAAATTCTTACAACTGCTCAGACTTTGAGAACAAAGCACAAGCTCAGAATATTTATCTAGCGTGTGGCGGCTTGCAAGCTGATGTGCACAAATTAGATGCAGATAGAGATGGTGAAGCGTGCGAATAGTTGTATGCATCTAACTTCACGCAATTTCTTCGAGCATTCGCTTCTCGACAACGTTCCAGTTAACATTCTGTAAAAAGGCATCTACATACGACATTTTTTCTGCAGGAACATAGTCGACCATGTATGCATGCTCCCATAGGTCGACGGCAAGAACGATGGGAAGGCCTGCAAGCTGGCCAAGCTCATGATCGCCAACAAAAACCGTGTGGAGTGTTCGACCTGCCGGGTCGTAGTAGACAACGACCCATCCAATGCCACGGGTACCCGCTACTTCTTTCACGTGCGAGATAAACGCACTCCAATCTCCGTACTTATCGGTAATGGCGCTGGCTAGTGCGCCATCTTTTGGATACGCCTGGGCACCGCCTTCGAATTGTTCAAAATAGTATTCGTGCATGCGCATTCCATCGAACTCAAACGCAAAACGCCGTCTCAATTCGCTAATGACGTACGCATTAGTTTCTGAGTCCTTTAATTCCTTAATTTGGGAGCGGATAAGGTTCACATGCTTCACATATCCTTCGTACAGGCCGAGGTGAACCTCCATCTGCTTCTGCGAGAGACCATCAAGCTGTGGGATGGTGAACGGGCGGGCAACGTATTCCATATAGGAAAATCATAGCATTTCACTTATCCAGAAGTCGGGTTGCAATGCTCTGCACGAGTGGGAGAATATAAATACTTACTGTAATCGAACAGCTATATGAAGTTTGGTTTTGAAAGTTTTGGATTTGGAAAGAAGCCGGCAGCTGAGACTAATGAGATGGAACCGCAGGTGACTGATGAAGCTACCCGCACCCTCTTGGAGGGTAAGGTCCGCTCGATGGTTTCGCAGACGCCCGAGCTCGCAGGTATTCTCGATGATTACGACATGCACCGCATCGCGAACTACGTTGCTATACAACAGGAGAAGACAGGTACTCCATACACGGTTCAGATGATAGAAGAGGCCGGCTCGGAATTCGATGAGAATGTTCTTGCATCGATCCAAAATCGTGCCGCAGCAAAGCCTGGCTCAGGACCTGCCTACCGTGTCGTGGGTCCGGACGGGTTTGTCGCTGGACAGACTGATCACAAGAGCGATATCGGAAGGATGGCAGAAGAAGAACGCGCGCACTAGAAATTGTATAGATAAGAAGAAGGGGCGCTTGCGAGCAATCGCAAGCGCCCCTTTTTGCGCCCTGCCGTACTTAGGCGAGGCGCGCGACGACTGGCCTAGATCGTTCGGCTTCTGCGAGAGCGAACCCAAGCATCACCCGCCGGTAGGCAGCGACCTTGTCAGGGCGGTCGATCCTTCTGGTCATGTCGTCCTCGATGTCTTGGCCCGGAAAGAACCCATCGTCGAGCTCTTTCAGTTGCCGTTTAGCATCGGCCTTGTGTCGACGGGGCGATGTCGCCCCCGGGACCTTCTTGCGGTTCAGTCCTCGTTTCAGCGCCATCTTTCCACCACCACTTTTTGTTCAGGCGAACTGCAGTATGACACAATGTAAGGAATGTGCAAGTAGTGCGGCTCGCGGACGCTAATATGGCCGCATAAATTATGAAAATTAACTACATAAAGCAAAAAGCCCCGTTTCCGGGGCCTTTACTTATTTTAGGATGCCTACTTTCTTGAGGGTAGCGAATGCACCGTTCTTCTTGATGGTGCGAAGTCCCTTGGTGGAGACATCTACAAGAACGGTCTTGGCGAGCTCGGGGACGAAAATGCGGCGCTTTTGAAGATTGGCCTGGCGGCGTACCTTACCCGTCGGATTAAACTGGGTAGCACGCGTCCGGTTCGAGTACCGTCCGCCAATCTGGGTGGTCTTTCCTGTAACTGCGCAGCTTCGTGCCATAGTTCCAGGATGTTACCATAGCCGTATCCTTATGCAACCTGAACTCGCCTTGATGGTTTTCACCATCGTCATCCTTATTTTCTCAGTCATCCTCCACGAGGTGGCCCACGGTTACGCCGCTAATTGGCTCGGTGACAAGACCGCAAAGCTAGCTGGCCGCCTTACCCTAAACCCGCTTCCTCATATCGACCCGATTGGATCCGTCTTTATTCCAGCCCTTCTGGTACTTACAAATGCTGGTTTTATGTTCGGTTGGGCGAAACCAGTACCTTACAATCCATACAATCTGCGTAACCAACGCTGGGGAGAGGCATTCGTCGCTGCCGCTGGCGTTCTCACGAACTTGTTCATTGCAGTCCTGTTCGCTGTTATCTTCCGCATTGCGGACGCGCAGGGCGCAGATATGTTCGGAATGCTTGCGGCACTCGTCTGTATGGTCAACCTGTTCCTCGGCCTTTTCAACCTTATCCCGATACCACCTCTAGATGGCTTTGGTGTACTCCGCGGCCTAGCTCCTGTGCGTATGGGCATGTGGCTTCGTGATATAGAGGAAAAAGTACACCGCATGGGCATCCTGTCGCTCTTTCTAGTGCTATTCCTATTTATGTATGTCTTGTCTACGCCTTTCTACTGGCTTGTACAGTTAGTGGCGGGGATTCTCTTGGGGCAATAGCTGAGTTCCGGGCTATGATGGATCTTATGAAGCCTCGAACTAATGTATTCATAGAGTATCTCGGTTGGTATGGCGCAATTGCGATAGTTACTGCCTATGGGCTCTATGCATTTGGCGTATGGGAAGCGGATAACATCTGGTACCACCTACTCAACCTCACGGGCGCAACTGGAATTATCGTAGTCTCAATCTATAAGAAGGCATGGCAGCCTGCTGTTGTGAATGTGATGTGGGTGGCACTCGCTGCGTACGCACTGTACGTATATCTGATATAGGTCGGTCCTAACTAAAGATTTGCATTTATTTACTAGCTCCTATATATTGCTGAGGACTCCCACGGGGGAGTTTTCATTTACGAAATGGCCACAATCAACCAGCTATCCAAGAAGCCTCGCTCAAGCAAGGCCCGCAAGACCAAGGTAGTCGCCCTGGGTCGCGGCTTTAACACACTTAAGAACCGCCCGACCTTCTATCCGGCGCCGTTCAAGCGTGGCGTGTGCACCAAGGTGACCACCAAGACCCCCCGTAAGCCTAACTCCGCTATCCGTAAGATTGCCCGTGTCCGCCTCACCAACGGCATGGAAGTAACCGCCTACATCCCGGGCGAGGGCCACAACCTCCAGGAGCACTCCGTCGTGCTTCTGCGCGGTGGCCGCGTGAAGGATATCGGTGTCCAGTACACTGTTGTGCGCGGTAAGCTCGATGCTGCTGGCGTAGACAAGCGCCGCCGTGGCCGCTCCCGTTACGGTGCTAAGAAGCCTAAGGCCTAATATTTATGCGCCACCCTATCAAGAACAAGCCTGTCCGCCGCCCGGACATTCAGTACAAGTCGGAGGCTATCTCCCGCTTTATAAATACCGTAATGCTCGATGGTAAGAAGGACACTGCCCGCAAGGTTGTCTACGATGCCCTCGATCTCATTGCTGCGCAGGAAGGTAACCCGGATCCGCTTGAGACCTTCGAGACTGCTATTCGCAACGTCGCTCCTTTGATGGAAGTCCGTTCTCGCCGCGTCGGTGGTGCAAACTACCAGGTGCCGCGCGAGGTTCCTCAGCAGCGCCGTGTATCGCTCGCATACCGTTGGCTCATCAATGCCGCTCGCGCAAAGAAGGGCAAGCCGATGGCGCAGAAACTCGCTGATGAGATCATGCTCGCCGTTAAGAACGAAGGCTCCGCTATCAAGAAGAAGGACGACATGCACCGCATGGCCGAGGCCAACAAGGCATTCGCCCACTTCGCCTGGTAAGAAGGACCGCCCGAAAGGGCGGTTTTTCGTTATACTGTCTGTAATGAAGCACCCACGTCTTTGGATAGGTTGCCTCGTTCTTCTAATCGCCACAGGAAGCGCTATGTATCTCCACATGGCACGCGAAGTAGAGGTCGAGGTGCAGCCAACTCCAATTGCGCCTGAAGCCGTAGAGCAAGGGGCTATGCAGGTAGGGCAAGCTCCAGTGCAGGCTGTATCGCTTGCTGAGATGACCCCGCAGCATGTGACCGTCACCGGCAATACCGTACGCGTAGAGAAAGACAATCTCGAATTCGTCATCCCAGAAGGATTTAAGGTGACGCGTCTGTCTGGCTCGGATGATAGAACCCCACCGATGGTCGTGATTGACCTAGAGAAGGATGGCAAGGAGATATCAGTGTTGGTTAACTATCCGGGCGAGTTCTACGGCGACATAGAAGAAATTGAATTGTCCGTAGAAAGCGAGGAAAAGACTGCCTGGCAACGTCCGAGCGTCCATCATCAAGCAGCAGGGCCATTTGATGTGTCATGGGGTAACGTGCGTGTCGTAGAGGATACATCGCGGTATCTCACCGTTATGTTCAAAGGCTACGCGCCAGAAGATAGGACGGCGTTTGAAGCGCTCATAGATTCGTTACGCTACGCGCCATAGGCACAAAGAAAGCGCCGCTGGGGAAACCGAGCGGCGTTTTCATTGGTCCGGGTCAGTGAGGCAGTATTTCCTGAGTAACATCACGAAACCCAAAGCGGGAAAGATCAATATCTCTGTACGCAACCCAGACAACATCTGAGTGCGGGACATACGCGAACGTTGCTTCCATGCGCAGCTTAGATGCCCGGCAGAATACGGGTGTTTCATCTCCGCGCCTACTCGCTTCTCTCAGTCGGCGCAATGAATGCTTTAGTTCGTACGACTCAAAATGTTCATCCCGTAAGACTTCCTCGGGATCAGGCATTGCGGCATGTCCCATGGGGAGCTCCTCTTCTTCCATATAAATAGACGATGCAGGCGAGCATGGGTTACCTTTTTCTTTCAATTGGGGTTATGGTATGCGGGACCTAGGGCGAACGTGCCCGGGATGGTCTTTGGAGACTCAGTTATGGAAACCCTTCGACTTGGCCTGCATAGGCCGTCGGGGGAGATCCCCGGCGGCCAGACGATCAAGAAGTACGTGCGCATTCGCGTCGCGAATGCGCAGTGCTACGGATACCTCGGTGAGGAGCTCAAGAACGCGAGCTTCCTGCTGTTCGGCGAGACAGTGCCTCTGCTGGATGATACGGGATCCCTGTTCAAGATCCTCGTGTTCGGAAAGTATGAGGAGCTCATTCCTCCCGCCTGCGTTACCGATGAACTTATCGAATCCACGCACTACATATCCGTGCCCTACGCCCGCGTGGTGGAGAGTGAGGACGTGAAGTCATCGCGTGAGATCAAGAAGCTCGGCAGCGAATACCTCCGCTTCACCTCGCCGGTACGCGTGGTGAAGGAAGCAGACCGCGGCACCGGCAGGCACGTGCTTGTCGAGGGTGCGGGGTGGATACCGGCGAACGCTGTTCGAGAGATCGGCGACCACTTCCCGGACTTCGTCGAGGTCGTGGGCATGCTTATGCCTTCAAGCGTCTATGGTCATGGCGAGCGCGGCGGTTTGGCAGGCGATTGCTCGTCCGTCATCCAGTCAGCGTGCTTGGTCTGCGGCATACCCTGCCCGCGCATTGCGGGAGACATCGCCAAGGAGTTCGGCATCCCTGTGTCGCTTTCGGCGCTTGATGGCGACCTTCGTTGCGGCGATATAGTCTGCTGGTCAGGGCACGTTGGCGTCATGCTAGACGCCACGACCATACGCCACTCGTCCGAATGGACGATGGGTCTCGCGGAGGAACCTCTCCGCGACCTCATCGCCCGCAGGCGGGAGCACGAGCCTCCCGGCAAGAGGGAAGTCACCGCCATCAGGCGTTGGCCCTTCTACAAACCACTCCCTTAAGCGGGGAAAGGGCGCGGACCATTCGTTCCGCGCCCTTTTTGCACATTGCAGAGGGCGCAACTGCATGATTAAGTACGTCCTTGTGCCTGGCGAATGGTCGCTCGGGCACATGGGGAGGTCGAAATGAAACGGCAAACGATCAAATTGCTCACCTGGATCTTCCTGGGCCTCGGGGCCGTCCTCGCAGGCTCGGGCATTCTCGGCTGGAATCTGCCCGATGTGATGGGTGCGAACGGCGATTGGGTGCCCGGTGTGTCAGCTGGCTACACGGCCATCGGCATCTTCCTGTTCGGCATGGCGGTGATGGGCATCCTGCTCCTCGCTTTCAACAAGGTTCCGCGAACCTGAGGATTCGAATGTTTTCTCAAGGCCCGCCGTTGCGTGATGCGCGGCGGGCCTTTCTGTATATTCTTGCGTTTTTCACCCCAAAACCGTATCGTATCGGTAACGCCTCCGCGGCTTTTATTTTTATTCCAAGCTATATGCAACGCGATTATCCTCTTGAGAAAGTGCGCAACTTCGGCATCGTCGCCCACGTCGACGCCGGAAAGACCACCACGTCTGAGCGAGTGCTCTACTACACAGGCTCCCAGCATAAGATCGGCGAGGTCCATGAGGGCGAGACCACGACCGACTGGATGGAACAGGAGCGCGAGCGCGGCATCACCATTACTGCAGCTGCCATTACCTGTTTTTGGTCTAAGACCAAGGAGGAGGACAAGAAGGATGCTTCCAAGAAGTACCGCTTCAATGTTATCGATACCCCAGGGCACATCGACTTCACAGCGGAGGTGAAGCGTTCGATGCGTGTGCTCGACGGTGCAGTCGTCGTCTTTGACGGCGTTGCCGGCGTTGAGCCGCAGTCAGAGACTAACTGGCGTCTTGCCGACGAGGCAGGTGTGCCGCGTATTTGTTTCATTAACAAGCTCGATCGTACCGGCGCATCCTTCGAGAACTCGTATAAGTCTATTCTCGAACGCTTGTCCAAGAATGCCGTACGCATGCAGATCCCGATCGGTGCAGAGGGCGACTTCGAGGGTGTCGTCGACCTTCTCGAGAGGAAGGCGTATCGCTTCGAGGGCAAGATGGGTGATGAGGTGATTCCGGGTGATTACCCAGAGAGCATGAAGGATGATGTCGAGACCTATCGTGCTGAGCTCGTCGAGCGCATTGTCGAGCATGATGAGGCGCAGATGGCAGCCTTCTTCGAGGGCAACGAGCCTTCAGTAGAGGAACTTAAGGCAACGCTCCGCAAGGCAGTCATTGCTAACCAGATCTTCCCGGTCTACACCGGTTCTGCACTTAAGAACAAGGGTGTGCAGCTCGTTCTGGACGCGGTCGTTGACTACCTCCCCTCTCCTGTGGATTTGCCTCCAGTTAAGGGTATTAACCCAAAGACCGGAGAAGAGGTTGAGCGCGCAGCATCTGATTCAGAGCCGTTTACCGCGCTCGCTTTCAAGCTCCAGACCGACCCGTTCGTCGGAGCACTTACCTTCTTCCGCGTATACGCGGGCTCTGTTACAGCAGGCTCGTACGTCTACAACGCGAACACCGGTAACAAGGAGCGCGTGGGCCGTATCGTGCGCCTCCAGGCTGATAAGCGTGAGGAGGTGGAGCAGGTCTTCACCGGTGAGATCGCCGCTATGGTGGGTCTCAAGGACACCAAGACCAGCCACACGCTCTGCGATGAGGCTAACCCGATCATGCTTGAGCAGATCACCTTCCCAGAACCGGTCGTATCGTTGCGCATCGAGCCACAGACCAAGGCCGACCAGGAGAAGATGGGATTGGCGCTCAAGAAGCTCTCCGATGAGGATCCGACGTTCCGCATCACTTCAGATGAGGAGACCAATGAGACCATCATCGCAGGTATGGGCGAGCTCCATCTCGAAATTCTCGTGGATCGCATGAAGCGCGAGTTCAACGTGGGCGCTAATGTTGGTAAGCCGCAGGTGGCGTACCGCGAGACTATTCTTGGCTCTTCTGAGGCTGAGGGTAAGTACATCAAGCAGACTGGCGGTAAGGGCCAGTACGGTCACGTGAAGATCAAGATGAAGCACCTCGAGCCGATCACGCCAGAGGAAATGGAGAAGTTGCCGAAGAACGTTACTCGCGAGGAGCACTTCGAGTTCATCAACAGCATCAAGGGAGGCGCTATTCCGGGTGAGTACATCGGAGCCGTGGAGAAGGGTCTCCGCGAGTCCACCAACCGCGGTATCCTCGCTGGCTACCAGATGGTCGATGTATCCGTCGAGCTATACGACGGTTCGTACCATGATGTCGACTCCTCAGAAATCGCTTACAAGGTTGCTGCTGGTATGGCATTCACTGAAGCTGCGCAGAGGGCAAAGCCAGTTATTCTCGAGCCGATTATGCGCGTCGAGGTCGTCGTTCCAGAGCAGTTCATGGGCGACGTCACAGGCTCGCTTTCTGGAAAGCGCGGTTCGATCGAAGGAATGGAGGAGCGCGGCATGAACAAGGTAGTGAACGCCAAGGTTCCGCTTTCGGAAATGTTCGGCTACACCACCACGCTTCGTTCTATGACCGAGGGTCGTGGCTCCATGACCATGGAGTTCGACCACTACGAGGTCGTCCCGACGAACGTCGCAAACGACATCATCGCTTCGAGGAAGTAGATCATCAGGTTTTCTTACAAAAGCCGCCTTCTAAGGCGGCTTTTGTGTTTGGTCAGGAAAATCCTTTTGAGCCGTCAGCTGTGATATCGTAGATCCATGAATTGGAAACTGCTTCTCAGCCTTCTTATCGCGATAGTCGTATTTGGCGGCCTCGGCTGGCTGTTGACACGCGATTCGGGCAAGCTTGAAGCGCCCGGACAGATCATCCGGCAGTCTGAGGGAACCGATATTCCGCCAACCGCGCGTTCGGTCGACGGCTACGCCTTCGTGGATGAGAGCGGCGTATACCTGCGGTCATCCTTTGGCACCTCCACGGTCCGCATCCCAGACGCAGACCCTGATTCATTTAGGGCAGTTGGGAAGCTCGGTGAGTATGGGAACCAGGAAATACTCGATTTCTGCAAAGGACCGGGCAATTACGGCCTATATGCTGATCGTAGCAAGACTTACCTCTTCCAGTTCTGGAAGACCCCAACGTTCGGGAAGACCCGCATTGAGGTGGTAAAGGAGCTCAATCCCGATACGCTCTCGGTCATAGACCCTCTTACCTTTACTTCAGGCACCACGACGCTCCGGCTGGGGTACAAGTTTGCCACCACGAGCTGCTCGTTTATTCTCGAGCCGGCGTAAGGTTCTTGACCTAGGCGAAGCCGGCGTGTACTTTATCTAGAACGCGAAATACGGCGCTCTTTTCGATGTTCCTCTCCATACGGGGCAGGGATTGCTGGAAGACGCTGCGCGGGTACCCGCTCAAGCCTTGGTCGCCTGCCTAAAGCAGGCAGGCGCGGCGGCAAAGTTAATCACTTAGCTACCAGTAATTTACGTAACGTATGGCAGACGCATTTGATCGCAGCAAGCCGCACATGAACGTGGGCACCATCGGCCACGTTGACCACGGCAAGACGACGCTTACCGCGTCCATTCTTAACGTTCTTAACCTCAACTCCGCAGCAGGCTACAAGGCTCGTGTGGAGAAGGTCGAGAACATCGACAACGCACCAGAAGAGAAGGCTCGTGGTATTACCATCGCTCTTCACCACTCTGAGTACGAGTCCCCGAACCGTCACTACGCACACATCGACGCTCCGGGTCACGCAGACTACATCAAGAACATGATCACCGGTGCTGCCCAGATGGATGGCGCAGTACTCGTGGTTGCGGCAACTGACGGCGCAATGCCTCAGACCCGCGAGCACATCCTTCTTGCAAAGCAGGTTGGTGTGCCGAAGCTCATCATCTTCCTCAACAAGGTAGATATGGTTGATGACAAGGATATGGTTGACCTCGTTGAAGAGGAAATCCGCGAACTTCTCACCAAGCAGGGCTTCGATGGTGCTACCACCCCTGTCATCAAGGGCTCGGGCCTTAAGGCTCTTGAGGCGACCTCCGCAGATGACGAGTGGGCGCTTAAGGTTAAGGAGCTCGTGGACACCATGGACACGTACTTCGAGCAGCCGGAGCGCGATCTTGATAAGCCGTTCCTCATGCCTATCGAGGACATCTTCTCGATCGAAGGACGCGGTACCGTTATCACGGGCCGTATCGAGCGCGGCATCGTGAAGGTTGGTGAGGAAGTCGAGATCGTTGGTCTAAAGCCGACAGCTAAGACGACCGTCACTGGTATCGAGATGTTCAACAAGCAGCTCTCCGAGGGTCAGGCAGGCGACAACGCAGGTATCCTTCTCCGTGGTACGAAGAAGGAGGACGTGCACCGCGGCCAGGTCATCGCGAAGGCAGGTTCTGTGACCCCGCACACCGAGTTCGAGGCAGAGGTTTACGTCCTCTCCAAGGATGAGGGTGGTCGTCACACGCCATTCTTCTCTGGCTACAAGCCACAGTTCTACGTCCGTACTACTGATGTCACCGGCGAGGTTACTCTTCCGGAGGGCAAGGAGATGGTCATGCCGGGCGACACCGTGACCTTCAAGGTCAAGCTCACTGCGCCA